>OHDF01000300.1_pt1 | contig 29562 bp, 28 predicted proteins | sample 1566911 | NCBI WGS metagenome assembly OHDF01 (sample SAMEA3879504, study PRJEB24766) | human gut metagenome | biome: human-associated habitat; feature: feces | place: USA | collected 1985/1987
TCCGTTCATATAATCCGTAATTCTCATTTCCAGTTCATCGTATATCCGGTTGAACAGTTCCTGGTACTCTTCCAGAAAAGCCCCGTCCGTATCGCACATGTCTTCGAGTGTCTTTCCATTTGCACGGCACAGCTCCGTATCGGCCAGCTCACAGACAATCTCGCTGAGCATCGAGCGGTCCTTGTCTTCGGGAAGCAGCCCTCCTTTTTTCAGAAGGCAGTAGTTACGGATATTGATTCGCAAATACAGGTCCGCCTCTTTCCACCGTCCATCGGGAAAAAGAGAGAATGCCTGTTTCAGTCCGTCGGGCTGTCCGCCCCACCATTCGTTCAAATTGTTCGGTTCCATATTGATAAGTTTAATTGATTACTGTCTGTTTGGTTTGCCATTGCCGATGGGCGGTGATGTATTCCTGTCGTTCCTTCTCCAGTAACGCTTCTGCTTCGGGAGTGTAGCCGATAAAACGAATGTAACCGCCGTTATAGCCTGTAAGCTTGCACCGAATACCGGCTTTCTCCAATTTGTCGATCCGTTTCTGAGCCAGTTTCGCGCTTGAATAATCCTTCGGCCAGAAATAATGCTCTCCGTGTGAGCCGTAATGGTCTTCTCCGAATATCATTTCGCCGGAATGCCTCCTGTGCTCGATAAAATCAAAGCGGGCTGTGCCCAACGCCTGCCTGATGGCCTTGTGTGCCGGACCTTCGGGATGCTTGAACACTTCCGGCTTGTCCTTCCCCTTACAGTCAAGTTTCGGCAGTTCCACCTTGTAAGGCTTCCGGTAACTCCCTATAGCCAATGTCAGGTAGAAATTGGTATGGAAATAATCCGTCATCGCATCGCTGTCATCGAAGTTGTATGACATGACAAAGTCACAGACATTCAGCATCACCTCCTTGGCACGGTCTGTAAGATCGGGGTTTCGCTCTATGTTGTAGTGGTTGATATGATCCTGTACTTTGCCGGATTCCCTGGTGAACGCCTCAAAGTCCGCGCTCATCAGTTTGATGTAAATGGAATTGTAGTTCTCCCGTCTGACGGAGAACTTATATCTCGGATAGATTTCCTTTAGCCAAGTTCTCACAAGTTCTACGATTTCAGGGGCATGTTGCCCTTTGTAGTTGCGACCTTTCCAACGGTATTCATTATACACGTACTCGGTATATTCCTTTGCCGTGGCACCCGAATAGTCATGTTCATACCCGGTTGATGCGGCAGAGACATCCGGTTTGTCTTTCCAGACTTCAAAAAGCCTTTCAAACTCGGTGTTCACCTGTTGCATGATGGCAGTGTCGCCACCCTTGTCCGGGTGGTGCTGCAATGCCAGACGGCGGTATTCCTTCTTCAGGTCCGCCAATGAATGTATGTTATGAAAATAAGCCATAGCTATAGGTATTTATGCCCCTGCGAGGCGGTTGATAAAATATTCCTGGTTGTCAAGGTCAAGTCCGAGGTTGCTGCACGCCATTTCGATGTCATCTTCCCTCAGGTCGTCCGCCTCCTGCAACTCGCGCAGGTACCGGATTTCAGAATCCAAGTATTCCTGCGCTTCCATATGGCTGCAACTGCATGAGTTGCTAATCTGTTCAATGATGTTAATCTGCATATTATTCGTTTTTAGAATTATACCTGTTGTAAATTTCCCGTTTATGTTCGTAGTCCCGGCTGTTCCACCATTGGTCTGCCGCATCAATGAATGTCTGCGTGTTTTCGGAAGGCGGAGAGTCACAGACTTTCAACCCTGTGATTTGTTCCTTTGTTTCAAAACCGCACGACTCCCACCAGCCCTGCATCTTTTGTGTGAACTCCGCCTTAGTACAGAAAAAGACCTGAACGCCACATTCTTCGCACCATTTCCCATCGCACCACAGCCCGTTATTGTCATCATGCACATAGCTGATACGTTCATCCGTATTGGCGTTTATCCATGCTTGGATTTCCAACTGCCGTGAACCGCATTCTTTACAGACAAGGATGTCGGAATCGTCCGGCTCTTTTCTGAAAGCCCTGCCGTCATAGAGTGTAACGGCACGTTCCACGAGCAATTTCTGGTTGTTTTCCGATAACTCGGCAAAGAACCGTTCCGCCGCGCCGAATATGGACTTGTCCGCCAATGCGGACCATTTATCCCAGAAGTGCCGGTACATATCTCCAAATACGGCCTTGCATTCTTCCTTGCTCCAGGCGTTCCACATATAGTAGAAGAAGCTGGAGACTGCGTTTTCCGCTTGATATTTCATTGTTCTTCAGTTTGTGGTTCTACTTTTTTGCTCTCTTCCAGTTGCTGCCATACAGCCTCATACATTCCGGAAAGCCAGTCGATGTTACTGGCTCCGAGTTCGAACGGGCTGTAACATTCCACTTCATCACCGCTTTCTTTCTCTTCGGCAAGGACGGTCAGGCTGCTGTCCGTTACCCGGAGTCCTGTCACCCTGCATTCGTAGGGGTCTCCGTTCTTGCCAAACCATATCACCCAGACCGGGTCATAATCCTCTTCCGGAAACCGTATCGCGTTCATGGCATGGTCATGGAGCAACTGCCGTATCGCTTCGATGATGTCTTTTCGCAGTTCTTCGATCCTGTCTCCGAACACCGACATGGGGGATTTCCCGCCTCGCTGCCTTACGGAGAGAACCTGCAAGTCCGGATGACAACCGAACTTCCAGTCCGTCACTTCATCGTCATCCCGCGTTGTGTGGATGTTGCCGCCCAATACCAGACCGCAGTCTTCCGCCACCATGCTTTCCGCTTCTTCACGGTCTTCCGCCACCACTGTGTAAGTACCCTCGAAGATGTACCTTACTTTTACATCGTATTTTTCCATAATCTTCTATGATTTGATTGTTGATTAGTTGATTTTATCAGGATACAATGCGAACCGCATCTCCGAAAAAGGAGTCGTCCACCCCATATACATGCCGGACCGAACAGTCATATTTGGAACGTTCGTCATCCAGCCGGAAGCGGAAACCATGATAGTCCTTGACTTCCAATTTCAGCTTTACGTCCCGTTTCAGTTCCATTTCAAGCAGGCTTCCACCACCATACGTCGAACTGAAAAGTCCGCAACAGTTGCCTTTGGGGATAATGACCTCTTTCAATGAAAAGTCGGCTTCATACAGCTCTTTCAGGCTTACCCTGCCGATGTAAGTCAGCAGGTTCGCCCCGCAGCAGGAATTGATAAGTTCCTCGTAGAATTGTTCGTAGGAAACCTGCTCCTTGCCGTTCCGGTTCTTACGGTTCGGGAAACGCCCGTAAGCCCTGTAGCCGTGCTCTGTCAAGATTTTCTTTACTCTCGCCGGATTGAGGTTCAGGCTGTCCACCATGTCCCCGAAGTAGGATTCCTCGTACCTGTAACCGCCTTGCGATTCAAACCAGTTGGAGTTGATGCAGTCATAGTTGGAAAGCATCTCCACACGGATAGGAATGTCGTCCGTGTGCCTTACCAATTCCTTCACCACGTCCGAATCGTTGCGGCTGTAAATCTCGTCACGGATTTCATCTTCGTATTCATCGAAGAAGTCATCGACCGCTTCCCCGTCAAAGTCATGGAATACGGCACATTCCTCTTTCAGTTTCGCAATAATCTCACGGACAGCTTCCCATTCGGCATCGCTGTACCACTCGTCTGCCTTTTCCCACAAATGTTCGCGGCTCTTGCTGTCAAGGCATTTTTGAATCAGTCCGCAATGATTGTCAAGATTGTCATTGTAGTCCGTCCATATTAGTGTATAGGCCGGTTCCATCAGGGATTTGATGAAATCCAATGTCAATGTTTTCTGTTCATCCATTTCTGTTACCTGTGTACGGCAGGATTCCTTTTCCCGTACATACCGTTATAAATGACGGAAGCGGCCTTCAAGCCGCCTCCGTGTTGTTTCCTAACCATACAGTTCCTTCACGATCTTGTCATATATTTCCTTTGCCATTTCCGTATTCCGGTTGAAGTGGAAATAAGCCGTGTATCTGTATCCTGTTCTTGGCACTCCTCCGCACTGCTGTATTGCCCTGTCTATCTCCCAGTCGATATCACCTATGCCAAGAGATATGCTTGTGCCATGCAGCATACACCGTGCGAGTTTCAATGCGGAATCTGTCTTGTCTTCCTTGCGCAACCGGTCGAAAGCCATCAGCGCGATTTGTCTGTTTGAAATCTTTATCTCTTCCATATATTTTGCATCTGTTTGGGTCAGACAATCCCGGTAAGTTGCCTGAATCGCGCAACTATTTCATTGCATTTGCTTTGGGCAAGTTCCTCATATTTTTTGCAAATGGCACAGTATGCCTTCCAAGGTTGGCCTCTAAGCTCGTGCTCGTATGAGGACCTGACCAATTCCGGATATTCTTCAAAAAGTGTCTTGAATGCTTTACGCCATTTGCGCCCTTGCCACAATCCGTTTGCTATCAATGTTATGAATTCAAACATCTGTTCGTCTGTTTTCACATCCAATGCATAAAAATGGTCTGTTGTCGGCCACACGTTGTTGGAATGCTGCCAAGTTTCTATCTGCTTGGTTTTGGCATTGTATGCCATTCTTGTAATTACCTGGTGACTCATATTGATATGTTTTTAGTTCATTACCGTATTGTCTCTTTTCCTGTCACGGCTTGCCAGCATCCCGAAATGGATGCTGAATATGCGCCGGCTGAAGCAGAGCGGCGAGTTGTATTCCACCCGTTGCCACAGGGTAAAGTGGTTGTCGGAGAATGACCATCTGAAATATCCTGACAACGAGCCGAATAGCGGATTGGCATTCCTGTTTATCAGGAACCTGTTCACATCCACGATGTGCCCTGCCGTCAGGAGAATGTTCAGTATCTCCACAAACGCCATTTGCGAATAGGGGTCAACCGGCATTACCGGTCCTTTGAAGTTGATTTCCATCTTGTATATGTTTATACGCTTTAATCGTAATTGTCATCGAATACCTCGAAGCGGGGAATACCCGTGTCGAAATAGTTGCTTGATATGCCCGGATAGTACAGCAGGCTGTCATCCCCGCTGTCCGGGCAAGGCTCATCGTCGATATAGGCCGCATTTCCATAAAGTTCGATATAGTGCGCCACCAGCAGGTGCGGGTCTTCCGTACTGATGTCATGCCCGTAACGGTCACACCAGTCGAAGAAGCAATCCTTGTCGGGTTCCTCCAGCTGTTCCATCGCCTCCCTTATCTCGAAGAAGTTGGAACACAGCCATTCCCGGTTGATGAGCAGGTCCGGGATTTCCTCCCATCTCGTGTACCTGTATTCCGGAGTTTCCTCTTCGGGAAACAGTTCGGAGCAGGTGCACAGGAATTCCCCCATGTCGCCGAAGTCGGACATTTGCAGCAGGTTGTCTTTTTCCTGCCCCATGTCTATGAGATGCTGCGTGGTCACTGCCACTTCTGCCTGATTCAAGTCCATGATATTCTTCATTATAGTTTATGATTCGGAACCGGGGATTTCATTCCACAGGCTCCAAAAGGTCCGCACCCCGGCAGTGCAGGGTTTTTCGGGATAATACCGGAGCCTCCGGCGAGGATGATTTTCCCGAAAACCGCTTGCGGCATGACCTTGCTCTGCCGGTAAGGGGACGGGCTACCTTTGCCTGTGGAATGGAATCTGCGGTTTCTCATTTGTTTTTCCATTTTTCAGTTCATGATGCGCTGGCTTCCCCAGCTGATGTGTATCTTGCCTTCGCTGTCCCGTTCCCTGACCAGCAGGCTCTCGATGACGGACATGGTGACGTCGAACTCCTCGAAGATTTCCGACTGTTCCTTTACTTCGCCCGTCTTGATGAACTCGTTCAGCCGCTCTTTGGTAAGCACCAGCGCCATCAGGTTCTGCTCCACGGAGTCCTTGTAGGTGACATAATGCACGTCCTTCAGCTCTTTGGAGTCGAGACGGATGAAACGGAAGTAGAACTGCTCCATCTTCGGGATGTTCCATTGCAGGGATTCAAGTATCACGTCGTTGCAGGTGGGTATGTTCACCGAACTGCTCAGGCTCTGCTGCGTGCATACCAGTATGCCGTTGATGGTGGAATCGAACTCCGTCACGATGCTTTGCCGTTTCTTGAACGCCACGTCGCCCTTGACCACAAATACGGGACGGTCAGGAAAATATTCGCGAAGACGGCTCTCGTAAAGGTCGAATGCGGCTATGGACGTGCAGCCGACAGCCACCTTGCCGGGTATCTTCCGTACCAGCCTTTCGATGTACCTTGTCTTGTTCGGAATCCCGTCTCCGGAATAGCCCTCTATCAGGTGTGGGACGGAGCAGGCCTTGATGAGCAGCTTGATCTGGCGCATAAGCCGGAGTCCGGCATCCTTCTTTGCATCCCCCGTGCTGTTGTAATACAGTTCGCAGATGCGGCAGAACTCCTCGATGATGACACGGTAAACCTCACGCTCGCCGTCGGACGGGCTGACGGTATGTGTCCGTATCTTGTATTTCTCTCCTGCAAAGTCCCTGAACTTGCGTGTAATGACGGTCTTCCCGATAAGGCCGGCCAGCTCCTCCTTGTTATAGACATCCTGGTTCTGCTTCTCAATGCCGAACACGGTGGATTTCCCCGGACAGTGGCAGGCACGGAAAAGCACATGCCCCCTGAAAGCGGGGAACGGCTCACCATAGTGCGGATTGTTATCTTCCTCTATCTCCTTGTCCCTGTTCTCGTGGTACACACGACTGCTCCAACAGACCATGTTTATGGAATTGTTATATAACAGCTCAAACTGGCTGTACAGTTCGGCGATGTTGTTGCGTGTGGTCGTACCGGTGTCGAGTATCTTGTATTTGAGGCGGCGGAAGAGACCGAGGATATGCCTTGTACGTTGTGACGACGGGTTGGTTATCTCGTCCGACTCGTCGAAAACAAGGCACAGTTTTCTTGAACTGCGTTTGACAAACCTTGCCATGCCCCGTTTCAGCTTGCCGAGCATGGAGGTGGATAGGACGATGAACACGCCTTCCGGCACAGCTTCCAGGTCGGCATTGTTCCTTGCCACCCGGAACTGTTCCCTGTTTATCGAGAGGAAGGGTATCCATGTCATATTGGTGGCGATGGCAGGAGCCAGTATGATGACATTCCGTACTTTGCGGAATTTGAGCAGGTATTTGGCACGATGGTACACGGCGGCTGTCTTGCCAGAGCCTTGCTGCCAGTTCAGCAGCGCGTGGCGTTTCTGCAAGACGAGGTTCAGGTCGTGTTTCTGGAGCGTGGTAAACTCGCAGGTCTCGCCGTCCTTGTTGATGAATGCACACCGGTCCAGGTATTCTTTCAGCCTGCCATCTTCCTCCATTTCCGGGAACTGCCGGTTCTGCATTTCGTACTCTCTCCGCTTGCGTCGGATCAGTTTCTCCGCCGCACGGATTTGGTGCATGTTCTTTTCTGTCGGCACTTCCGGCATGGGCAGTTCAGTACGTTCCAGCACGAGGTCGTTGATACTTGCCGCCTTGTGCGGAACTTTGTCAAGGAGTCGCGGAGCATATTGTTTCAGTTTGAAGCCGTATGAGGTCTTCACCAATGCCACTTCCTTGCGAGGTACGGTATTTTGCGAGGTGATGTACCTGCGGATGACGGCAAGCACTTTCTTCGGGGTCAGTTTGTTCTTCTCCCATTGCTCCACCTGCTCCCGCGTGGCGTTCTCAGGCGGTTTCTGGTTACGGAACTTCGTGACCAACGCTTCCGCCTTGTCTATATGTTTGTTCAACTTGGCGTGCGCCTTCAGCTCGTACATGTACTTGGCAAGTTTGTACTCGAACAGCTCAAGTTCTTCCTTGTCGATCCGGTTGGTTTCGCGCATCAGGTCGAAACGCAACCGGTGTTTCATCGCCCTTGCCTCGCCGATGCGCTTTTTCAGCTCGTCCGCCGTTATGAATTCTTCCGCGTTGTAAGCCTGCATCTTGATGTGGCCCGATTTACGGAGAAATACCATGATTTTCGTATTGAAGTCATGGACTCCGACTGCGGCAAAGGCTGACGGGCCCAACTTCGTCTGACCGACAAATGAGAATCTGCCGTTTATACCGGCTATCCGTGTCTTCTCCCAGAACCCGCTCTGCATGAAGGAACAGGGCACGATGACCATCAGGATTCCTGCCGGATTGAGCACATCGTAAGCCTTGTCCATATAGTATTCCTGCGACAGTTTGTAGTCGAACTTCAAGTTAAAAGGAGGATTGCCGATGATAACATCGAAACGTTGTTCCGGATAGTATTGCCGGATGTCGCATTTCTCGATATGGGCTTCCGGGTAGAGGTATCGTGCGACAGACACGGCCTTGCCGTCTATGTCGAAGCCGTAGGCATTATGCGGGTTGGGCAGATGGTTGAAGAAATTGCCCATACCGCAACACATGTCAAGAACCATTTCGGATGAGACAGGACACAGCATATCCACCATGTCCCGGCATATTTCATGCGGGGTGAAGAACTGTCCCATCTCGAACTCCTTCTTCGCTTCGGCATACTCGTGGTAGCTGGCAAAGTCGGACTGTTTGAGGTTGTGCAGCCCTCCGATACCGGTATAGCAGTTGTAGATGCTCTCCGCCGGAATGAGGTTCTTGCCGGAGTCTATGGCGAAAAGTATCTTCTCGTTGACTTCGGCACGCATACCTTGCGGTATCTGTTGGGGGATGATGGCATACATGACTTTATCTGTTTATCGTTAAAAATGAAAACACCCCGCAAGGAATGCCTTACGGGGTGCTGTGTAAATCTTATCATGGTCAGTTTTCTCTTAGGGTGATTTCATCCAGATGCAGACGCTTGAAACAACTTTCGGCTGCCGCACTGTCCTTGAACCGGACATCGATACGTCCGTTCTTGTAGAATCGGATTTGCTCGGCATTGGTGGTCGTAAGGTCGTACCAGTCTGTGACAGAAATGTCGTTGTCATCAAAACGGATAATCATCTTTGAATTTCCATTCAGTATGTCATCCGCACCGTAGGCAATGCCGGCACACAGGGTTTCCAGTTCTCCGCCGTAGTTGTAGGAGATTCTGTTCCTTTGGTTGTATTGCATGGAAAAAATCGTCGAAACGGATGATTTCGGGAAAGATTATCTTGTCCTTCTTCAACTCCGTCTTGACTTTGCTCCAGTATGCCGGTCTGACAACTTTGCTCAGGCGTGCGAGCAGTTCTTCCACGGCCGTTTCCCGGAAACTCTTGCCGCCCAAGTGTTCGATGACTACATCTACATATGTGTCATAAACAGGACGGAAGCCCATCGGAAGGGTCTTTTCGTCTATTTTATACTCAGGAACCGACACTTTGTAAGTCCTGTTGAAATAAGAAATGATGCGGTTCGCAAAATTCGCGTTGGCGTTTCGGTTCTTATCTACCAGATCGTTAATCAGGTCAAACGGTTTGAACTCATTGTGTGAATAGTCGTCCCTGTCGTTATGGTAAGTGTAGAAATCACGCATGGAAACCTTGCCGTTTTCTTCGTAATGGAACTTACGTTCGGCTTGGTATTGTTCGGCTTCTTCCTTGAAGACGGCGTACCAGCGGTCAATCTGGTCGAGTGTCTTGTAAAGCAGGTTTTGCTGCGTCTGGCAATAGACACGGTCCTGTTCCGTAATCTTGTCCTCGTTTCTCACTTGTACGCTCAGAATGCCTTGAAGCAGGTCGGGAGCGTTGCCGGCCTTGGGTGCTGTTGTCGTTTGCATATCTGTTAGGGTTAAATGTTAAAAATTATCCGGTTTAATCCGGTAGAAATAAGTGATGTGCTTTTCCATGTCCTTGACTATCTTGACCTGCTCGGGATGGAAGTTGAGCTTTCGCTCTACGGCAGGGATTTTTATCTTTTCCCATTCGGCGGAAGGTAAGAACACATATTCCCGACGGAAACACCATAACACGATTTGATTATCCCAATTTCCCTTGAACACCGTTCCTTCGTAGTCCTTCAGGAACTGCCGGAACTCGGCTTCGTCCCGAAAAGCGATGTCAAAGCCTTGATAGAGATTGCCGTTTTCCGATTCCTCCCTTTTGTGTAGGTAGAACTTCCGGTAGGTCTCGGTCGTGAAATCTCCATACCTGGGATTGGGTTCGGCATAAAACCATAACGGTACCTTAGCCAGAAATGACACCGAACCGTTGGCGCAAGCACCGCAATGCCCCCAGTCCTTGAACACCCCTTCCGTCCATTTCAGGAATTTCAGTTCCTCCGGATTCACGGAATGGAATGCGCCTCCGCTGACACTCAGACGGATATTGCCGTCCTCTTCCCACACGAAAGGCACATACGGCTGTTCGCATACGGAAAGATATCCTTCTTTTGCACTCATGCTGTCAATAAGGGCGTTTCCGTAATAATCCCCGTGTTCGGTTACATATACCAGCCTGTCGCCGATTTGCGGTGTAATCTTAGAGCGTGTCCGCTCAATGAGTTCCACATAACTGTTGGCCATATCCACATCTTCCTGTGTCAGCCAATGCTGTTGGTCGTATGAAACATTCCGCTCTCTGAGTGTTTCGATACTGTACTTTTCTTTTGTTACCTGCTGTGACATAACAATTTATTTTTAGTGATCCGGCTTTTCGGGGCCGGAGTTCCCGTAACTACAGGCCATAAAAGGTCGTGTCCCGTACATGCAAGGTTGGCGGGAAAAATACCGCAAGCCCTCCGGGCGAGGATGATTTTTCCACGACACCCGGAGGGCTTGACCTTGCTTGTACGAGCAGGACACGGGTTACCTTTGCCTGTGAGTTACGGGGATTCGGCTACGGTATGGCTGTCATGTCCGCTGTATATGTTTCTTGAAATGACCGTGATATTTTATGCCCGAAAATTACCGGCAATCACGAAAAAATGCTACCTTTGCATCAAGAAAAAAGAGTTATTTGAAAGCATGAGGAATATAGTGATTCTAAACAGCTTGGAATTTTCTTATCCGTTGCCCGTTCTCATGCGAGTTTTCTACAAAGCGTTGATAATCAAATAAGATACTTCAGATTACAACAAAGATATGAAAATTGTTCTATTCTACAAGTAAGGTTGATAATGTTTGACTCTTTTTTATGATTCTATAATATGACTGTATTCCTCAAACTCCGGTATGCTCTGCACTTCTTCCTCCTCCATATATAGTTGGATGAAGCGTGCGAATTGTCTGGCGGCGTTTATACCACCTGCAATCCCTAAAGGTATTCTGCCTAATGTACGTTGAGGGTTGGCTATTACTATTTCTTCTTCTCCTTTTCCATTGAAAGTCTTCGCATGATGATTACTAAATAGTGTGATTACAACCTGTTCATAAGGTAGTGTTTCTTTTTTTTGAAACATGAAACGACCGGGTATAGTGATTGTTTTGGAATCACGGTCAAAAACTATTCGTCTCCAAGGCTGTAAAAAAGCTTTTAGTCCAATAACTATTATAAAGAATAAAGGTTCAAGGAATAATAATGCATTAACGTAACTTTCAGATGTAATTTCTGATGGAGTGATTACTCCCCAATATAAAAGAGCTAAGAACGGGACAAGGAAAATTAGTAAAAAAAAGACTCTTACTGCTATTCCATCATTATTAATGACAATTTGCTTGTTATCAATTCTGTCAAATTTGAATCTGTCACCAAGTAAATCTTTCCAATGATATGGTAAGGTTACATTTTTCAATGTTTCTTTATTATTCAAAGATATTTTAGGGTAAAGATTCCAAATAGCTCTTAGTCCTATATAATAACACAGACAAAATACTATATTAATGGCTAACAATCCAAGTGCCAGATTAGTAAATGTAACGTCTCTATGTTGATTAAAGAACACTATAAAAAAAGTAGTTAGTGGCCATAAGAAAGCACTCCCCAATATTATAGTCCAACACTTTCTTTTATGCCATTTCCCTTTTCTCATTTCGGTTTCCTGACACTCGGTATCTCCTATGATATTCTTGCGATGTTGTCTGTTTTTATTATTTCCGAATTTCATGGTTGTGCCTGTTTTAGTTCGTTTTATTTTCTGAGGAATTTTCAAAATATATCAGTATTAATGAACCGGCTTTTATCATTTCGTTAATTCAATTGATATATTTTACTTCATCCGTTTCACTGTCGCATAGAAAACAGTCGGTCAATACCGTATTGTCCGGGATTACGATGGATTCTATGAACAGGAAATCCGACATTTTGCAACAGAAGGGCTTGTCTGCTTGTATTCTTACATCCAGACACTTCGAAAGCCAGTGATAACAGTCCTAATGTTAAAATCTTGTTGTTCATACGCTATGTTATTTAGTGTTATTTCTTGATAATTTACCGGATAAAGGTATCAAATTACATTGAATTACAGCAATATAATCCTATATTTTTCGTTTAACTCTATATTCAATAAAAATTCCGATAGCATATCCTGGAATAAATGCCAGCAGGATAGACGCGCTTAATACGATAAGCATAAGCAGCCCCCATAGCCAAAGTATCAGAATGGTACTTATAATTTTGCTTTCATACAATATGAATAAGTTTGTCAGCAAAAACAGACCTCCCATATATGCTTCTATAACGAACAGTATTATGTCTGATCCGGCAGAGCCTGATGTCTCCCACAAAAGTGAAGAACCAAATACGATTTGAATTATCACATCAGACAGTAGGAGTTGCAGAAGAGCTACCAGTATGGCAAGAATATTTTTCATCTTATATATTTTCCTTTCTTTAGAGGATAAATAAACGGTAAAGACAGTTCTTTTGCGAATGAAATTGTCGCTATACTATAATCATGACTGATTCTTATTGACATTGACAAAGGGAAATCTTCACACCAATATTCAATGACTGGATACAACGACCCATCCTCAGCGAAATCTGTTTCTGAAGCAAGGTCAATATAATCAGATATAGAAGCGTAACCTTCACATTTTTCTTTTTGCTTTTGGTGAATCTTTTGCGAGGACAAGGCAAAATATATTCTTCTGTCATCAATTTTTCTGATTATGAGTTCTTGAGATATGGTGTCATTTTTATAATACAACGTGTCTATCTTACTCCTGACTGCACACGGCGAAAATGAAGATAAAAACATCAGCTTTTCAGACAAATCATAGGTAATTATCCTGCTCTCCAAGTCGCGGTATTGTCTGTCGAAGATTTCTTCATTATAAGCAGCCATAACAAAATTATTATACTTATTTGAATAGACAAATTGGGCTTTGAAACTATTGAACATTCCTGGCAAAGTTATTAATACAAGAATCAAAAGTGTTTTCAGTTTCATATTCAAATTCGTTTTTATTATTCTATTTTTTTGTATCTGTTTGTGCATAGCCGTTGAGACTTAATGTAGCAACGAGAAGCGCAATAATCATTGATTTCATATTATGTATATTATTCGTTTTCTACATTTATATACTTTTCATATTCAGGACCTTCGTACGGAGGGTCACCAAAACCTCGTGAGTTAATGGCAATATTAAAGTTTTCAATATCATTACCGTCTTCAGACTTCCTGATTCTATAGGTATAATATTTTTCTCTGCTGTGTATAGGCGCTTTGGTGTAATCCCAGTCATGCAGATGACAATAGTAAAGCAGAGGGAACGGATTGTTATTGAATTTCAGATTTGTTTTTTTCAGAAAATTATCAATGTGCATACCTTTGCCCAAAACTGCTCCTCCGACAATCATTTTACCCGTAAAATACTGACGTGGGCAGCGGTTCTTTAGCCATTTTAGTTTTTCTTCGGATAGAAAATCATCTAATTCTATATTCCAGTTAATCATTATTCTGCTTACAGGGACACTGTCTTTTCCGCTTTCATCGTGTGATACCATAATGATTCCCAAAGAATCCCATATAAATATTCCGGGTTCCGCAAGACGTTCGTAATGTCCGAATATCTCACACTGTTCTCCTATTGTCATTCCCGGCATGAACGGCTTGCCGTTGTAGGTCATTGTCGTATCTGTAAATACAAACAGGTGTTCCCTGTTCACTCCCTCTTTTTCGTAGTCTATAGGCGGTTCTTCCGGTAGATGTTCTTCCAAAAAACTGTCTGTCTTGGCCATCAGGGCATCTACTTTGCCCAGAATGTTATCTATGCTTCCCATCGCCTTTTCGTGGTTGTAACTGCATCCTGTACAGGAGCTGAGTGCGGACAGGCAAAGCAGTCCGAACCATAGGGCAACGGCTGCCGGAGCGGGGAGGAATGGATGCTTGTTCATCATATCTGCGTATAGTTTCATGGTTTGCCGGAAACAGGCTGTAAGGGTATTGTTCAAAAATCAAAAGAGTTGTGACAGGAAGATGTATGTGTACGGTGAATCTTATGCCCTACGATGTATTTAGCACCGCAGTATTTACATTCATGACGCGCTTCCTTCAGTCCTTCGGAGAATTCAGTAGGAGATTCCACCACAGTGTATGCTTCTTTCCGATGTAAGGTGATACCATGGCAATCCGGACAATATTCATAGAGACCTGTCTCAAGAGGGATGCGCACTTTCACCTTTTCTCCGCAGGCGGTGCAGGTGTACACATGGATGCAGACGGTCTGCAGATTGAGTTCCATTCGTTCCTGTGGGGTGAAGAGCCGGGCGTCTTTCTTTATCTCCTGTGCCGACATCTTGCGGAGGGTCTCTTTTCCGCATTTCGGGCAAGTGCGGCTCTGGCTGAGTATCTGCTTGCGTAATCTCAGTCTGTACCATAGCATCACAGCTGCAATGGCAGGCCATACGGGAACCAGCCACAGCAGGCCGATGAGGGTGCGCCAGGCAAATGCCTGCTCCGTGAGTTGCTGTTCCAAAGCAGTGGCTGCCGTCTTGCCTTTGGGCTGCAGGTAATTTTTCAGTCCTTTCCACGTCAGCCAGTTGAGGAGAAGAAGGGAAAGGCTTCCCAATATAAGAAAAGGTAGTGTGGTCATTGTTTGCCTCCTTTCTCGTTGGTTTCTTCGATGCGTCTGTAAGAACGCTCTATGTCTTCTAAAATGTATGCGTCCAGCTTACTGCCGTTGAACTTGAACAGGAAGGCCAGAAGTCCTATATATCCGAAGGTGAATAGGGCGGCACTCAGTACCAGCATCGCCACGTCGCTGAACGCTGCTTCGGAAAACAGCCAAGTGAAAAGTGTCATCCCTGAAAGGCTGATGCACAGCATGGATGCAGCCAGCAGGGCGAGTGTGAGGAATGGGATGAGCATCATTCCTATGAGGCTCCGCCACATTTCTTTGCAGAACTTGGGGTGATGACCGGTGAGGGCAAACCCGAAGAGGGAGCAGCCTGCAGCGGTGAACAGCACAACGAACAGTCCAAAAAATGCCCATGCCAGGATCCTGCGGTAAGCATTCCGCCGAGGTCTGTCCAACGGCTGTTCTCATCACACACGATTTGCCATATGTAATACAGCACAGAGGTGAAGACTGCTGTGGAGAGGATGACGAGAACGGACGGCAGGCAGCCTGTCGGCTTTTTGCGGTACTGGCGTATCCGCAACAGTATCAGCATGGAGAACAGCAGCTGGACAGCTATAAGGATATAGAGTCCCGAACCGGTTATTGTTTGTTGTTCCATAGGCATGTTTTTTTAATGGCTTGTTATCTATTTGTAATACAGCAAATATAGAAAATGATTCTTTAGTATGCTTATAGATGGATTTTTTTCACCGGAATGTGTTGTAGAACATGTTTGAACATGCTTTCTTGCTGTGTTTCCGTATCCCACATTTCCGCCATTTTCATGTGATTTAAAATTAGCTTATTATAGCCTGTTTCTTATCTCTTGAATATTTTCTTCTTCCATTTTTGCAACTCTATTGTTGCCTCAATGTAAGGACCATTTACTTTGATGAGTAAATCTTCAAATTCTGCTTTCTTCAGGGCAGGTTTGCCATATTTCTGTCTAACAGTCTTTACCAGTTCCTTGAAGCTTGTTTTGTTCATCTTCGTTTCGCAAGCCATCGATATTAATTTGCCTTGTGCGTTGGTTACTAAATTCAGTTTCCCGAAGTCGGTATCACAAAAAGTTGCTTTCTTGGTAACGAGACTATCCATACTTATATAATGTATTAAAATCGGATATCTCTCAGAAAAAGAAACGTTCATGTTTTGTGTGTATTTCACATAGTGATAGTTTACTTCTTTGCTGGTCTCTTTGGGATTATCGAAATCAATATATGGAGAACATAAACGTTCCACATCGATGTCATAGTCCGGGTTATTCATGTTGATAATCTGTTTGTCTGATTGTGCATGGGCTGTTGCACCGGATAAGCATAAAAATGCTGTCAATCCAATGATGATAAGTGTTTTAATTTTCATATTCGTTCATTTTATAATAAATGGTCAGCTCCTGTTTCTTCGGATATTTACCGGTGTATCACCGAGATTCCGCTTGCAGAAATCAGACAGGTAAGACTGGTTCGCAAATCCACATTCTTCGGCAATCTCCGGTAAGGGAAGGTGTGTAGTCCTCAACAGTTTCAGCACCTGCTCGGCACGTTTTTGCCGAAGCCACTGGGCTACCGGACAGTTAAACAATCTCAGGAATGTCCGACGGAAGGTAACGGTGCTGTTTGCTCCGCATAGTTCCGCCAATTCTTCTGCTGTCTTTGCTTCATTATGGCATTCCATCACTTTCTGAATGAAAGAATGGTCGGTATGGATACCGAGCAGTTCTTCCGCTTGCAAAATGATTTTACGGTTGATATGTTCGTAGGAGGCGTCGAGCAGTTTGAATGATACCTCAATGCCTTCTGTCGGTTCGGAAGTGGAAGGCATTCCGCATTGTATTCTCGCTTCGCGGAAGTAGTAGAGCATTCTGTGATAGATGGCTTCCAGATGTTCTTCACGATGCCTTTGTAGCAATCGGCATAAGGTCAGTAACTCTTCTACGCAGCAATAATGCGTGTACCATATTTGCAAACGCATGACATAGCGGGTGGATTCTGCTTCACCGGCAGTTATGAACAGCTCCAGCCATCTCTCAAAGTCCGACTGTTCATGGCTAATTGCTTCGGGAAGCCCGTTCATCCATCCGGCAATCATATTCATGAATTCCATGTCCGATGCAAAGGGACGCAGTTGCCGCTCTCTTCTCTCCTCCGGCATATCCTTGGATATGGTCACACAAAGCATACGCAAACGTGCTTCCTGGGGATCGTCCGGTTGCAGGCGTGAAAGGAGATAACCGCTTATTGAAAAGCCTTTGTCCATAGCAGAGAAAATTTATCGGTTTTCAAACCTGAGGGCCACCGTCATGCGGAATGCCACGGGTTTTCCGTTTTGGGTGGCAGGTATAAATTCGGGAAGTCGTTGGATGGTATATAGTGCTGCAACTTCCAGTTCGGACGATGTGGTCTCCCGGTTTTCCACCTTGGCATCCTTCGCTTTGCCGTCCTTTCCCACTGTAAAGGATACGCTTACATTCCCTTCGGGATTTCCCTGGTTCCCGAGGCCGGCATTATAGGCCATCCAATGGCGCACGGCAAGCCTGAAATCCGGGAATTTCGCGAACGGTCCTTCCTTGAACTTGGGAAGTTCTCCGTCCGGGATGTTCATATATCCTTTGGTGGTGTCCGGGACAAGATCTTCCTCCGTAAAGAGCTCGCCGGTGTCGTATACGCCTGCTGCCGGATTGATTTCCATGCTCCGGACATCTGATGAGAGATCATTGAAATTACACCAGTTACCGACGCTGATGCAGTCGATGAACGGATCATATTTCGTCTTTGTCACCATCAGGCACACTTCATACCAGGTATGAGGTTGGCTGCCTCCGCCGACAATTTTCCGTTCTCCCTTTTCGTTCTCTTCAAGGTAAATCACGGCATCCTTGTGCTCCGGATTCGGCTTGCGTACATATAGTTGGATAGTCCGGTCATTCACATGCCATCCATAATTCCGATATCCGAAATACTCTTCTGTGACAAAGCATTGGGGACCGTACTTTCCTGCAATGGCATATAGCAGCGAATCCACTGCCGCCGCTCCGTCCAGCCTTCCCTGTGCCAGAATGCCGATCAGTTTTCCTGATTTGTCCGCCACCATGCCGGTATACGGGAATTCAAATTTCCCGAAGCGGGCAAGAACCTCTCCGTAATTTGTTTCTACCGAGCTGTATTCCTGAATGACCGCCTTTTTGCCTTCCTGGGTTTTACATTTCACTTTTTTCTTCATGAAATAGCGGAATGATTCGTCATAATCCCCGTCGTATAGCCTTGCCTTGGAATAATACTTGTCCACGTTCATTCCGAACACCACATTTTCCAAATCGTATGCACCCTCACCCCAGTATTGAGGCTGTGTGGCACTGATGCCGCAAAAGAAACTCAAGATTCCCATGATAAAAATCGTTTTCATGCTTTGCAATTTTTTGTTAATATTGATATACTGTATTAGAAACGGCTGGATGAACCTCCGCCTCCGGACGATCCTCCTCCGAAACTGCCTCCGCCACCGCCTGAGCCTCCCGAACGGCTGGAAGAGGTACTGATTTTCGGTATTGTATAGCCTACCATGTATTCGGCATCGCAATGCATACATCGATGGTGAGCCTCCATCAGTCCTTCTGATAAAGTGGTGGCTTTAATAATAGTCCGATATTTTTCTTTCTTGTGCAGCGTCATTTGCCCGCAGGAGGGGCAGCATTCATAGCCGTCCTTTTCAAGCGGTATCCGGATTTTCACCTCTTCGCTGCAAGCGGAGCACCGGTAGATGCGGATATAGGCCGTCTTCAGTTCTGTTTCTTTACGTTCGCTTTCAGTCAGCCGTTTCGTATCCTTTACCAATTCGTGCAAAGGAATCTCCCGGAGGGTTTCCCGGTTGCATTTCGGACATGTCCGGCTGCGCCTGAGGGTCTTTTGTTTCTGTATGCCGAAATACCAGCAGGCAATACCAAGAATGGCGGGCCACACCGGTACCAGCCAGCACAGTCCGAGCAGGGTGCGTACAGTAAAGGGTTTTCGGGTCGCCAGCAAGGCCAATGCGGCTTCCGTCCCTTCGTCTTTGGGTGTCATCCTGCTTACCGCTGATTTCCAGACCAGCCAGTTTATAAGTATCAGCATCAGGGCAAACACGATAAAGACCAGGGAAGGGGTGGTACGCCGGAACTTTTTTATCCATGCTTCCGGAGGTGCTGCCTGATAGTCACTTCCGTACAGAACTGCCGCCACCGCCTTGACACCTTCAAGCATTCCTGTATTCCAGTCATTTTCCCGAAGATGCGGCACCATGGTTTCCATCTGTATTCTTTTGCAAATGGCATCCGGCAATGCTCCTTCCAGTCCGTACCCGGTCTTGAAGGTGATATCCCGAATATCCCGGGTCAGCAGAATCAGCAGTCCGTTGTCATCTTCCGCCTTGCCGACACCCCACCGGTTGAATAGCGTAACGGCAAATTCATGCGGTTCCTCTCCTCCGATACTGTTCAAGGCTACAACTGCCACTTCTATGGTCAGTGAGTCCTCCAGTTGTTGCAATATATCGTTGATTTTATTCTTCGTTTCACTGTCCAATATATGGTCAGGGTCGGATACCCAATTATCCGCATTGTATGTCTTGGGGTTGGGTACATCATCGACCGTTCCCCATGCCATCGGGCAGAAACCCACCAGAACGGCTATACAGATTATAAGTTTTCGTATCATACAGTGCCTCCTTTCTCATTATTGTCCATATCGACCGGTCTGAAAGAACGTCTGTTATCCTTTTCATCGTATTCTTTCAATTTCTCGCCATTCATTTCCAACAGGTAAACGACGAATCCGGAAAATCCAAGCAGGCACATCACGCAGAAAAATAAGAGCAGAAGCATCCAGCCCCAGCCGATATCGTCAAACATAGGTGAGGCAAACCTCATACAAATAATATAGGCAAACCCAAATGCCGCAACCAATATTCCCAATGCCACGATGGGAAGCAGCAGGATTACTGCCAGTGTTTTCCATATCAGTTTGCAGAATTTGGGGTGACGGCCTGTGACAGCATAGCCTGTCAAAGAACAGACGGTGGCAGATACCAGTATCATTATCAAACAGATAAATCCAGCCATCAGCCATTCCACAGGAGAAGCGGCGGCGAGCGACCCTCTGCTCTCTGCAAAGATATTGGCAAATAGCCCTTCATTGATGATAAGATGCCCCAGACTGAACAGTACAGTGGTCAGAGCAAATACAATCATAAAAATAAAACCTGCCGCCAGACAGCCTAATGGCTCTTTGGAGTCCTGCTTCCTTCTCCAAATAATCAGCCCAGTTATCAGGACCTGTAGTACAATCAGGATATATCCTTCCATGGCTTCATTCAGTAAAAGATGACCGGAAGCGAAGCGACAAAGGAGATAGCTTTTCCCTTCCATGTCGCCGGGATATACTTTATGCCGTAGAGGCAGTCGCAGACCGCTTTTTCCAATAGCGGGTGGGGATCTCCGTTTATTTTTACGTTGCTGGCAACGCCATCAGCCCCGATGGTTATTTCCGCCATCATTCTTCCTGTAATTCCTTGCTCGACTGCCTCTTCCGGCTTCCTGAGCAATTGTGTCAAGACCATGTTCCATTCGTCCGGCATTCCTGTCTGCGGGTTGATGGGCTTGGCTGGCTGGAAATCAGGACTGAAATAATCCACTTCCTCCATCTCTTCCGGTTCGGCCTGCTTTTTATTGTCCGGTGATTTTTCGGTGCACAACCATTCGATAAGTTCGTTGCATCGTTCGCGGTTGATTATTAACCGGGATGCTTCGCCTTCCGATGGGGCAAATACAGTTATCTCTGCAATTTTCCGTCTCTTTTCGACCGGCATGTAGAGCAGCAGGCTGTCCCCCTGCAAGGCAATCCTGTAGTGTTTTCCCGTCACTCCTGCATCATCCGTACTGGTATCTTCTTCTGAAACTTCGTCTTCCATAAAATATTTCAGGGTCTCTTCCAGGTTGTTAGGGTCAATGCCATTTTCTTTCAACCACTCTTCAAACGTGATTTTCCTTGTACTATTTTTCAGAATCTTATCCAAATCTCCTGTTGTGGCTGTTGAAGAGGACGGCTCGTACCAGTTCCCGTCCCTGTGATAGAGGTGCTTCATGCCTTTCAGTTTGTCGAGAGTCTCTGCGTCTGCGGAAATGATGAAGCCGTTGTTGTCAACCTTTTCTATGGAAAAAGTCTTGCTGCCCCAAGTCACCTGCACCGGTTTGTCTCCAAAATCCTTTATGGGCACTGTGATGCGGTCGTATTCCTGAGGCATATAGAAAGACAAGGAGATGTGTCCTCCTGCAATTTCCTGATAAGGAACAGTCAGTGGTATCTGTAATCCGAACCATATATTCAACATGTCTTTGTTCTTGGCATAGTCGCCGCCCTCAAGCAAATAGATGTCTTTTTCCGGGTGTATATAGACCGGTTTGCCCTGCTTATCCGTCAGATGAAGCTGCAAATCAGTCTCCAGGTCGAAGAAAAGTTCTTTGCAGAACCCCGTGAAGTTCCCGTTCTCATCCTCGTGATAATACTTTTCCCACAGGCCGGATCCTTGTCGACCACCGAAATATGAAGATACATTTTCTTCTTTACCCCTTAGCATGAGGTTGCAGAAGATAGGAGAATCCTTGTCCGGCTCTATGAATGCCTTGTCAAAGCACATGAATAGTCTTGACAGACTCTTTTTAAAGCTCTTGTGCTTGAATTTGTCCGCCCATTTTTCCCAAGGGAGCATATCCTGTTTGAACTCTTGGTTTTCTGCCAATGAATCAAGCCCGCTGAATGCCGTCCCTGTCTCGAACTGATAGAACACTTCAAGTTGCTCCATGGCCTCTTTTTTCTCTTCTTCTGTCATCTTCTTTTTGTTTTGTGCCCATGCTCCCAGTACGAGACATGCAAGCAGGACGGTTGATAATATTCTTCTCATAATGAATGGTGGTATTGTGTTTATAATCAAAATGATACCGGAATAACTGGGACGGATGCGACGCATTCTCCGTCATATTTTGCCGGCATGAACCTCATGCGGTAGATGCAATCCGTTACGGTTTCGCTCAAAACCGGATGCGGCGAGCTTGTAATTTCCACTTTGCTGACAGCACCATCGGCCTCAATTACCACCGTAGCCATCACCTTGCCCGTAATGTTCTGCCCGACAACTTCCTGTGGGAGCGTAATCATCTGCGACAGTTCGGCGCTCCACTCGCTTGATGTGCCTGTCGTGATATGTAGCGGAATGGCAGGCTGGAATCCGTTTTCAGACAAGTCTATTGTTTCCGTGTCTTTCTCATACAAATGCCAGTCAATGGCATTGCGCCCCTTAGTCAGTGTCCGGGCATATTCGACTCCCATTTTCAAATGTCCCTCCAGATAATCCCTGAAACCTTCAAGCACCCGGTCCTTATCAAGCCGCAATCCGCTGGCCGTTTGTTTTTCAGGAATATCCCACTCGGCACCGGCCCTGTATATTTCAACGGCGTCCATTCCGTTCATAAAGACATAACCATAAACTACGTCTTGTCTGTATGCTTTGTTCAATTCTGCTTTGATGGCTTTGTTCATAAGACATATCGAGTCGCAGTCCTGACGCAGAATCGCATTTTTAAAACATCCTGTTATAGTCATGGCACTTCTCAGTCCGTCTTCAAAAGCGGAAATGATAGCAGGACGGTTTACCAGGGAAAGGAGCATTGCATCAAACTCCTTTCTATGAGTTTCTCCTATAAACCATTTATATTCCATGATCCAGTTAGCTTGTGCTACGCCTACGGCATACGAAATCATATCGTTAGGTGCCAGCAAGGCATTTCGTTCATCAGGTGTGAGCCTCATGTTGTCTTTCAGTTTTCGGATTCCGTCCGGAGCGGCAGGGGAGTCAAATTTTGCAATTGCCGAAGCCAGGGCTTCCGATTGGGTGATGTCATTGCTTGCTGTAGCGGAATCTATCCACTCTGGAAGAATAAGGGCATCGTCGGCATGCTCTTGACACAGGAAATAAGGTCTGTTGTGATTTGCGATGTCGTAATAGCGTTCTTTCTCTTTGCATAAAAAAGAAAACCATTTATCGGATAAGGTGTCATAGTGCCGGGACATCTCATTTTCAGAAGCGATATGCTTCCTTACCTGTTTCAGCACATCGGAAATTGCGGCGTCGATATAATCCAGTTCCGGATAGGGATTTGTTGAGTATGCTCCCATAAGGGCTCCGGTGCGGAAGCAGGCCCTTTCCATTCCGGTACTCTCTGCGATGCCCTGCAATTGTTTCCGGAGCGAGGAGAAGTTTTTTAGAACGATTTCTTTCCAATGCTTTACGCCAAAGTCATAGCCGGCGTGGATATACGGAGCGTACTCTTTTCTGTAAGTTTTCACCTTGACGGATTTCCGGGCGAGCCTATCATAGGCGGTGGTATAGCATAAACTGTACACGATAGGATCCAGTACATCAATTTTGTCTCCCGGTTGGGGGAATTGTACCTTGAGTGCCGTTTTCTTTTCAATAGCCATATTCCATACCGTATCCTTTGTCACCTTTATATCAGGCTCCTCTTCGGTTATCAGGTTCGTATTCTGAGCTCCGGCTGACAATACCATGCCTGAGAACAATGCTATGAATGCCGTTTTTTTCACAGCAACTTTTACAGGATAAGACACCTTCATATCATTCCAAAAGTGATTGTATAATTTATATATTGCGAGAATCTGATTATTCAAGATAGAGAATAGAAAAGGAAAGTAGGAAAACGCTTGGTTAGCAAAGGTACAGTTCGGCAAACGCAAAATAGTGAAAAGCCATCCTTTCATGGCTATGAATCCGACCGATGCCTTTTGCCGGTAGTAAGAGCCGGGGTTCGTCAGATAATTTTTCTTCTCCCAATCACAGGGGTTGGGAATAAAGCCGGTTTTGACTTTCGGTGGCGGACTGTCACCCCAAGCATTTTTTATTATGGCAATTACGTTTTTCATAATCTTATCCGTTTTTTCTGCGTAAAAATAGCCAGATCCTACGCATGGTTTCTTATGAATGCTGATAAGTTTTACGGATTTCTATTCATTCATGACCAATTATCCGACAATTATCCAACACACATGGATTCCATTATTGAAAATCAACATTTCGGACTGACCCCATTTTCGCCACCGGACTTGAATGCCACACTATCTAACAAGAAAGTGTGGAGCCGGTTTACTTATTTGTATTAGAGGTTCTGGTAAAACCCGGAAGCAAATAAATGAAAACAGTACCCCACACCTATATCGCATGTCATTCGCATACGGATACATGTGACAAGTGTTACTGCTCAGCCCTGCTTCCATTTTGAAATTTACCAGATTTCTAATACAAGGTGTTAGCGAAACACATCAACTATATATGTCTGTCGTTTGCACGACTCTACAAAGATAGTCTGTTTTTCGATATAGCAGCAATTCGGGTACTGTTATTTTTCAAAGTTAGGGATTTTTTTATTTGTGCTTTTACGTTTTCTGTTTAATTTTCCGTAAAACTGCTCATTCTTTATAAGTATATTCCTATCGGATTACTTTCATGATTTCCTGATCCAGAAATACTCTGTAATGCTCAACCATGTTATTCCAGAACATTTTCACTGCATGTTATAAATGAACTAACGTGAAACTGATAAGCAAAGCTGTTTTTATAATATAGTAAAATTACATTTTGTTTAGTCGGAATTTATAAAATATCATGAAAGATAAACGGTTTTCAGTAAGTTCTATGTTTTGTAGGGATTCATAAAAGAAAAAGCTCCAAAAATCATTGATTTTTGGAGCTTTTCTTCAATTTACTTTTTTTGCTTCGTACACCCTCAGGGATTCGAACCCTGGACCCACTGATTAAGAGTCAGTTGCTCTACCAACTGAGCTAAGAGTGCATCGCCAATGTCTCATTTGCGGGTGCAAAGGTAGTCCTTTTATTTTATTTTGCAAACAATTCCAGGAGTTTTTTTCGATGAAATCGGCATATTTTTATTCAAACTCATATAGTTCGGAAGGCGTAGTTCTCTTTAAAGCGCAGAGTTGTACGTCTTTACCTACGATGATACCTTTTTCTCTTAATTTCCATTCAACAGTTTTATAGGCCAGTTCTGGGTGATTGTTATCTTTACTTAGGTGGCAAAGCCAGATGTATTGCAGATGTTCTGTGAAATTTTCTGCAAGGAATTCTGCGGTATCAATGTTACTCATGTGTCCGGTACGACCGGTTATGCGCTCTTTCAGGTATTGGGGATAAGTACCCATACGCAACATTTCATCATCGTAATTGGCTTCCAGTATCAAATAGTTGGCTTTGCAGATATAATGTGCTGCGGTAGGAGTTATTTCTCCGAGGTCGGTAAGAAAAGAGAATACCTTTCCGTCTATCTCGATGCAATATCCTACATTGTCCGTACCGTCATGAGGAACTTCAAAAGATTCGATACGGAAATCTTCCAGTTGCATAGGCTGTTGTTTCTCCAGATAGCGGACGGATGAATGCAACTTCTCCGTCATGCAATAACTCTTATTAATACCTTCGTGAATGCGTGCCGTTGTATAAATAGGTATATTCAGTTTTTCTCCCAATCCGCCTACCGCTTTTATATGGTCGGCATGGTCATGGGTAACAAACACCGCACGTATCATTTCCATGTTGATACCTGCCTCTTTTAATCCTTTTTTTATGGTACGGACAGCGATACCGGCATCAATAAGTATTCCGTATTTTTCTGTGCCTATATAATAGCAGTTGCCACTGCTACCACTTGCAAGGCTTATAAATCTTACTTTCATTCTAATCTCCTTAATTAAAAAGAGGGTATGTTAAAATTCGCTTATTATTTGTTTCTTTTTAGGCACGGATTACATGGAAAGCACAGATTTTCTTTATTCTTTTTTCCGTGAAATCCGTGTAATCCGTGCCTAAAAAATCATCAAGTGTATTTCGACACCCCTCAAAGACAGTGCCATGAGGACAGAATTAAGCATGCTTAATTTATGCCGGATGCGACCTGTCTTTACATCGGGCGACAAATATAGCGAAAATATGCAATATAAAAGATTATACTTTCTTCTTTTTGTCGATGGATTCGGTGGTTTTGGCAAAAATCAGCAACGCTATGGCAGCCACCAATCCTATTCCCGCAAAGTAATACCAGATGTAATGCGCATTGGCGCTGGCAGCTTCCCAAGCTTCCCGGGTTGCAAATAAAGCCGGGTCGGGACAATATTTGGTAAGCAATACACCCGCTATGCCAAAACCGAAAATAGAGGATAGGAAAGAATGGAGATGGCTGAATCCGAGATACATGCCTTCTTCTCCCTCAGGGGCCTGTAAAGAGAAATATTCCAGATAGCGCGGAGAAATAAAGCATTCCGCCAAAGCTTGAACTACAATACCGAGTATCATCATCAATGTAATATTGCTCATGCCGGAAATAATCTCGTTGCCCAGCAGGTTTCCACACGCCATCAGTAACGCGGAAACAGGAATCAGGAACATACCGATGTTCATGGACGTAATAGCCGTACGCTTTGCCATCCACCTGGTGATGAAACTTACACAGCAAACCACAACAAAAGGATTTACATTGGCTATCCAGCCCGGCTTGGCCGTTTCGCCCGCCATACGGATAACATACTTGGGCATTGTGGCATACAATTGTTGCTGTACCATCCAGAATCCAGTTACGATAAGGATAAGAATCAATAAACGCCAGTTGGTGATGATGCGCAGGAAACCTTGGCCTATTTCGCGCATACTTTTACCTTCGCCTGCCGTATGTGCCGATTTATACAGAAGGACAACGGACAGCAACGCCAGAATAGTCATTGTGGCAGAGAAGAAGTTGATATAGATATAGGCCTGCTCACCGATAGCGTTGCGTAAGGGGTCGATAATGGTCTTTCCGGTAAAAGCACCGAAGTTCACCATCATATAAAAGATTGAATAACCACGGGCGCGGGTTGCTTCGGTGGTTTCTTTCGCAACCGATGCGGATATGATAGATTTGATGAACGAACCGCCGAGCATGATGACAAACAAAACGGGAACAATCATCCACCGTTCGCTACTGTCGGCCAGCCCTGAAAAGCGCGTAACTTCGCCATATTCCACCAGTCCGGCAGCTTCCAGCAGTGTAGGCAGCACGCCCAGACCCAAATATCCTGCAGACAGTAAGGAAAATGCGATAATCATTGATTTACGGAAACCTATCTTGTCGGCATAAGCTCCGGTAAAAATGGGAAGCAGATACAGTCCGCCCGAAAACAGGCCGGAAATCATACTCGCTTCAAAATCGTTAAAACCTAAAATGTTGGACAGATAAATGGTAAGAACAATAAATACGGCATAATATGCCATGCGTTCAAAAAGTTCTACTGTGTTGCTTACCCAAAAGGCTTTGCTGAAACCTTTGGCATTAGTTTGGGGTGATTGAGTCATCCTTTACTGATTAATAGTTATGTTTTAATTACTTATATTTGCAGCAAATATACTCAATAACAATAAAACGGACAACGTATGAAAGATAAAATAGAAGTAGTAGCATTCGATGCAGACGATACCCTTTGGGAAAACGAGGTTTATTTTCAGGAGTTTGAGCATCAGTTCTGTGATTTACTGAAAGCATACCAACCGCAGAGTGCCGTTTCGCAGGAGCTGTTCAAGACAGAGATGAAAAACCTGCACATGTATGGCTACGGTTTGAAAAGCATGATGCTAAGCATGATTGAAACAGCCTGCCGGATTACCGGAGGAGAAGGTAACATGCATTGCGTGAAAGAAATCGTCAGGCTGGGGCAGGAGCTTCTGCAAAGACCCGTAACGCTTCTGGACGGGGTGGAAGAGGTGCTGCTCCGCCTGCAAGGAAAATACAGGCTGGTACTGGCGACCAAAGGAGACCTGTTCGACCAAAGAAGAAAAGTCCGGGAGTCGGGATTGATGCACTACTTCCGCCACATCGAGATAATGAGTGACAAGAAAGAAGCCGATTATCGGAAACTACTTACCACCGTGGAATGCGCCCCGCAGAATTTCCTGATGTTGGGAAACTCCGTCAAGTCGGACATACTGCCGGTTTTGGAGCTGGGCGGATATGCCGCCCACATTCCTTACCACGTCACCTGGCAGTATGAAACCCATGATGGGGATATTGCGCATCCCAACTTCATCCGGTTAAAAAACATCACGGATATAATGGAATATCTCCTGTAAGGTATCTGCTGCACAGGAAAGCTTAATTCAGCGGTATCCAATGAAAAGCCCTTCCACGCTTGCCATAAGGTATCAAGCATGGAAGGGCTGATTTTAAAATTATCTAATTCCCGTCTTTTAGAACTGGAAGAACTTCTTGGCGTTGTAATAACTGATGTCCTCAATCATCTGATTGACGCGTTCCATTTCGGAAACGGGAATTTCACCGTTTTCCACATCACGGCCTACGAGGTTACACAACGTGCGGCGGAAGTATTCATGACGCGGGTAGGAGAGGAAAGAACGCGAGTCTGTCAGCATACCTACGAAACGGCTCAGCAGACCGAGTACGGAGAGTGCATTCATCTGTTTTTCCATACCGTCTTTCTGGTCAAGGAACCACCATCCCGAACCGAATTGAATCTTACCGGCAACAGTACCGTCCTGGAAGTTGCCCAACATGGTAGCGATTACCTCATTGGCACATGGGTTCAGATTATACAGAATGGTCTTTGTCAGTTTGCCTTCCGAATTCAGACGGTCGAGGAATTTAGCCATCGCCTTGGCGGTTGTAAACTCGCCGATAGAGTCGAAACCTGTGTCCGGGCCGAGCAGTTTGAACATTTTGCTGTTGTTGTTGCGGATAGCCCCGTAGTGGAATTGCTGTGTCCAGCCCTTTTCCCAATCCATCTCGCCAAAGGCAACCAGCATAGCCGACTTGAACTTCAGGATTTCTTCCTTAGTCAGTACAGTACCGCCATATACCTTATTGAAGATTGCCTTAATTTCCGCATCCGTATAATCTTCCGCATAGAATTCTTCGATTCCGTGGTCGGACAGCTTGCATCCCTGGGCGGCGAAGAAGTCATGACGCTTGCGCAAAGCGGCAATCATATCGTCGAAAGTAGAAATAGTCACACCGCTTACTTCCGCCAGCTTCTCTACGTAAGCACGGAAATCGCCGGGAACTTCCACCGCCATCGCCTTGTCGGGGCGCCAGGTAGGAAGCATCTTTATCTCAAATCCGCTCTCACGGGTCTTGATATGATATTCCAGCGAGTCAATGGGGTCGTCCGTAGTACACACGGTTTCCACGTGGTAACGGCGCATCATGCCGCGGGCAGAATATTCGGGTTGTTTCAGTTTCTCGTTACATTCGTCGTAGATTTCACGTGCGGTCTTGGGGTTCAGAATCTTGTCGATGCCGAATGCCGTCTTCAACTCCAGGTGCGTCCAGTGATACAAAGGATTGCGGAAAGTATAAGGTACGGTTTCCGCCCATTTCTCAAACTTTTCCCAATCGGTGGTGTCCTTGCCGGTACAGAAACGTTCGTCCACACCGTTGGTACGCATGGCACGCCACTTGTAGTGGTCGCCGCCCAGCCAGATTTCCGTCAGTGACTTGAATTGGTAGTCGTCTGCTACCATTTGTGGAATTAAATGACAGTGATAGTCGATAATCGGCATTTTAGCCGCATGTTCGTGGTACAACTTCT
>OHDF01000323.1_pt1 | contig 27854 bp, 22 predicted proteins | sample 1566911 | NCBI WGS metagenome assembly OHDF01 (sample SAMEA3879504, study PRJEB24766) | human gut metagenome | biome: human-associated habitat; feature: feces | place: USA | collected 1985/1987
AGAAGCCAAGCCGATGTTCACCACATCAAACCCCATCCCCATCAGGGTTCCGCATACCACGTTCTTTACCATCTCACCGGAGATGCGGGCATCGCGTCCTACTACAATTTTATTACTCTTTACAGTTGTTGTTTTACGTATCAGCGTTGCATAAGCTGATGTGAATTTTACAATATCCAGCGGGTTCAAACCTTCCCCCGCATGGCCACCAATAGTGCCACGGATACCTGAGATTGATTTAATCAGTGTCATCGTCCTAATTGATAAGTTATTTCATAGTAACAAGGATAAACGTAAGCAGAGGCATTCTTTTGTCCCTCGCTATGAGGAACAATCAATCTAACCTTTGCCCGACCGGAAATCTCACGGCCCGTTCTGATATAATTAAACGGAATCAGCCAACCACTGGGAACAAACGTACTGCCATATGCAGAAGCCATTTGCCCTGTAGTGAAAGAAGCCGAAAACTTCTTTCCCGACTTAGTTAACATAAATTCATCGGGGTGTGGTGAAAGATTACCAATGGTATTCAAAGACAGAGTATCTCCTGTGCCATCTGCCGTTATCTGCTCTTCTACATAACGGGCCAGCACTTCATAACGTCCGTCTTCCAGTACATCCCCGTTTCCTTTTTCTACAATTTGCATATACACACCATTGTCCGAGAAAAGAACAAACTCATTATCCTTCACATTCGTAGTTGAGTCTTGTTCCTGAAACTGCTCAAAGCTAATTACCTTGATATTTTCTTTCTCAATAAACCGCTTAATAGCTTCTCTTTCCTCTTCCTTCATCTCAGCATAGGATTTTTCATTGTTACATGACTGGAAAAACAATCCTAATAGAAACACTGATGTGAACAGTATACTTAATTTCTTCATTCTGATTCTGTTATAATTTCGGGCAAAAGTAATAAATCACCCGCAAACTTTTATATTGTTTTTAGGCAATTATACTAAAATAACTATTTTTTTGCCAACAATAGCTCTTCGTACTTCAATAAAGCTTGTTTAAACAAGCCGATAGCTTCTTCCATTGTGCCATAAAACTCACCTCCCGAAGCGTTCAGATGCCCGCCTCCGTTGAAAAAATCAGCAGCAACTTTATTACAAGGGAAGGTACCGACCGAACGCAAGGAAACTTTAATCATGTTTTTCTCCGTATCCTCGCGCAAGAAAACAGAGAAACGGACATTCTTGATAGAAAGGGGAATGTTCACAAAGCCTTCCGTATCTCCTTTCACATATTGAAATTTGCCTTGTTCCTCTTTGGTCAGCCAAATTAACGCCGAATTGAATTCGGGAAAAACCTGCATCTTATCATACAGCACATACCCCATCAGGCGCAAGCGTCCTTCGGAATACGTATTATATACGTTGCGGTAAATCTCATCCTTGTCTATGCCTTTCGAAAGAAGCTCACTGATGATGAAGTAAATTTCCCGGTTATTCGAATTATAAGTGAAACCGCCTGTATCTGTCATCATTCCCGTATAGATGCATTCCGCTCCTTCTTTGGTGATATCTTCAAAATACCCCAAACGGCAAATCAAACGGAATACGAGTTCGGAAGTGGAGGAGATTTCGGGATGAGAAATGACAATCCGGCAGAAATCACCGGGGTAAAGATGATGGTCTACCATCATCTTACGTCCTTTTGACGCAGCAACAGCATCTGCCATGGCATCAATACGCGACAGGGCATTGAAATCCAAACAGCAAATAACATCCGCCTCAGCTATCAACTTATCGGCAAACTCTTTATATTTATCGTAACGGATGATATCTTTCGCCCCGGGCATCCAACGTAAAAAATCGGGGAAAGCATTGGGAACAATCACGTTCACATTCTTCTCTTGAGACTCCAGAAAATGCCATAGTCCCAATGAAGAACCTATCGCATCTCCGTCGGGAGATACATGGGTGACAATTACTATTTTTTCAGCTCTCTCAAACCATTTCTCCACATGGTCAATATTAGCTTGCGAAATTACTTTTGATAACATATATATATCTTTTCTTTTGAAATGGCAAAAATACAAATTTATTCTTTATTCACAGAAGAATACGGAAAGAACCTTTCTCCGAAATATCAATATAATCCAAACCCAAGGTTTTACACTCCTCTTTATAAGCTTTTGACTTATAATCACCGAGCGATGCATCCAAGACTATCCTCTTTATATGAAACAGTTTTTGCAACGGAGCAATCTCTCCTTTATATCCTTTACACAAATACATATAATCGATATCCAACAGATTTGTGGCGGATTTGTTGCGCCAATACCCATCAGTCACCATACAAATATTCATGCCCCTCCAATGGACAATTCCTTTATGGCTCCATACATTCCTACCTTCATAATCGGATAACAGCAAATGGGGGATCGGCATCTTCTTCCGTTTCCAATAGGTTTCAGCTATGTTTTTCATATAAATATAGGTGCTGTCTTTCCTGTTTGAACATAAATAAGAAGAATTATCAGCCTCTATAAAATGAACGGCAGCACAATTATGCAGATTATAAAACACTATCGAAGGAACGGTTGCCCGGGGAAAATGAATGTAGAGCAAAAGTACCAGAATCATATTTATTCCTGCAAACACCCTTATCAACGCTTTCCTGCTCCCGGTACTCCAATAATACAGTCCCAACATAAAAAAAGCATAAAGCAAGCATACTTCCAAGGAAGATAAATACAACGAGTCTATAAAAGCCGAAGGCAATCGGCTGATAGTCCATGTACCCCAATTCAAACATTTAATGACTTCTTCCAGCATGAACAGAATGCAATGATGAAGTTCTGCGACCGGTGTAAAGACAAAAGCCAGCAATGCCAGATAAATAATAACAGGAATCAATGGTGCCACCAGCAGATTTGCCAATAAAAAGTAAAGAGAGAAACCGGAAAAATAATACATTACCAATGGGGCCGTACCTAATTGTGCCACAACAGACACAATCGTTGTTCCCCATATATATCTCAAGAAACGATTACGGATAAAACGGATACGGTAGAATTCTTTATAACACAGAGAAATGGCTAAAACTGCCATAAAAGAGAGTTGAAAACTTACATCAAACAAATAAAAAGGAGAATACAATAACATAGAGAATGCCGCTATTGCCAATATATTCAAAGGTTTCCCTCGTTTCCCTCCCAGTGTTCCGAGCTCAACCAACATACACATGATGACGGCACGCACCACCGAGGGCATCAGCCCTGCCACAAAAGCAAAACTCCACAGCAACAGCGTAACGACTATCCATTTCAGGATACGCATTGCCCGATTACGGCAAAACGGCCGCAACATATACCCTAACAGAAACCAAAGTATTCCGACATGAAGTCCCGACAATGCCAGCACATGGCTAATCCCCGCCACCGAATAAGACTCCCGCAACTCATCGCTCAACTCTTCTTTATATCCCACCGTCAATGCGGAAAGTACGGCAAATTCCTCTCCTTTAAATCCCCATTGCCGATAACACCCGACAATCTTATCTCTGCAAGCCAAAGCCTGTTGCTTGATACTGAGCACACGCGGTTTGTCCATAACATGCCAATATCCGGCATACACATAAGCAGTCCCGCTAATCTGTTCCCGCAACAAATAAGAAGCATAATCAAACTCATACGGATTACCTGCATTGTGCGGAGAACGAATTTTGCCATAGAACAAGATATTATCTCCGCTTTGCAAGGTTTGAGACAAACTGTCCTTATAAACAGAAAGCAGCACCTGTCTGTCCTCTGTCTTTACTTTGCATACCATGACTTTCTCCTTTTCAACAGGAGTTTCCTGAACGACACCTCGGTACACTTTCTTTTCCGATGACCAATCGCAGTGTATTTTATCCCACTGTATTTGCGTCACCGTACTTCCCAAAACCAGCAGGAACAGGCTGACCGTTCCTCCAAAAAGCCACCGATAACGGTAAGCGCATGTTCTCAGCATCCACAGAAGAGCAACAAAAAGCACAGCCATCACTCCAAAGTGCACAGGCAACAAATTCAAAGACCGAAAGCAGGTATCGGATAAAAAAATTCCGGCTACCAATGGGATGGTCAGCCGGAGTATAGAGTAAGGCTTCAAAGCCGAAAATAATTGCACTGCCGAATAATCAAAGATTCTTCAACTTATGAATCATTTCTCCCATATCGGGAGCTTTGAATACCGCATTTCCCGCCACGAGAACATCGGCTCCGGCTTCCACCAACAGCTTACCGGTTTCCAGATTCACACCTCCGTCTACTTCTATCAAAGCCTGCGAACCGGTACGGGCTATGAGCTCGCGCAATTCTCGCACTTTATCCAATGTGTGTGTAATAAACTTCTGCCCTCCGAATCCCGGATTTACACTCATCAACAAAACCATATCCACATCACGGATAATGTCTGTCAACATGGCAACAGGAAGGATTGAGCGTTACAGCTGCTTTCATGCCCGCATCCTTTATCTGTTGCACTACCCTGTGCAAGTGTATGCATGCTTCATAATGCACATTCATCATCATAGTGCCCAAGTCTTTTACTTCCTTTATAAACTTCTCAGGGTTGACAATCATCAAATGTACATCCAAAGGTTTTTCTGTCAGTTCCGCTACATATTTCAATACGGGAAACCCAAAAGAAATATTAGGAACAAACACACCGTCCATCACGTCAATATGCAACCAATCGGCTTCACTGCGATTGATTTGCTGTATGTCTGCCTGCAAGTTAGCAAAATTGGCAGACAGTAAAGAAGGAGATATTAGAGGTTTAGCCATAATTCACTGTTCTTATTTCTTAGCATATAGGTTACAAAAGTAGTACAAAAAAATGGTTTATTTGCGAATACTCGGTAAAATTGCAAACAGAAGTCATTTATTTCAAAGTAAACCGCACTCCCAATTGAATATTAAAATTAAAAGGATGCTCTTTGCGAATAGTCTGCCATTGACTACCATCATCAAAATAATAAACCACACCGGGTTCGGCGTAAATACCGACTTTCTCTGTAATCTTGAACTGTGCACCGGCAGCAGCCGACAACGACCATTGCAATGGCTTCACATTTATCTTTTCATCTGTTGCATCTTTGTCTTGCTTATTCACAATGCCCACCTTGTGCATCGTGCCCGAAACACACTTTTCGACCATTCCCCCTGCCGAAGCATAGATTTCAAAACGTTTATTACTCCACAAACGACGATCTACCTTCAAAGGAATTCCGACATAATGCAAGCGTTGCTCTTCTTCAAAATAAGAATCCTGAGAACCTGAACGTAAATCAGTGGAAAGCAACGTATAGGTTACTCCCGTCTCGATACCCCATTTCTCATTCAACTCAAAACGGAGAGACGCACCGAATGTGACAGGCATGTGATGTTCCACCTTCGTATTATTATCCTCATTCAGATTAGCAAAATAAATAGGCTCGTTCAGTTCATTTCTTGCCTCCAAAGAAGCATAAGGTGAATTTTTCTTCGGTTCTTTATTCAATGGAGCCAGACTTCCATATCCCGAATAATTCATATTGGAAGAAAAAGGAACGTTACCGGTAGAAACACCAACCGACCACTTCCTGTCTTTTGTCTTCCGGGGGGTGGCGTATGCATAATAATTATTACGCCGGGCAGTTCTTGCAGCCGGTTTCTGCACAGGCTCTCCACTCTTCACCTGTTCCGTTTCTTTGCTCTTTTTATCCGTCTTATCTGTTTCCTCCATCGGCTTCTCTTCTGCTGTTTTTTCTGTCATCACCTCATTATAAAATGCAGATACAGCTTTCTGCATAACAGCTTCCACATTGTTCACTTTCTTTTTTACTGACGTAATTTCGGGAGCGATATGTGCCACTGACGGATGGGTAGGAATTATCTCATTCATATCCGCCGAAGGAGAAAGAGATGCTATTTCAACAGATTTTCTTTCTACATATTCTGCCGAAGGAGAATGCCAGAACCATACGGTCACTGTCGATATGACCACCAGCAAGGCAATTGCTGCTACTGCCTGCCAGCGACGCCACAACGGAATAATTTTGGGAGTACTATTAAGCTCCTTCTCCAACTGATTCCAAAGATCAGCAGGAGCCGGTTCGGAATAGTCCTCCATCCGATGGCGTAAATTCTTTATCCATTTATCTTTCTCTTCCATTCCTATATCCTCTTTCTATAATCATTAATCTTCTTTATAAGTAAACTTTTGGCACGATATAATTGCGATGAAGAGGTATGCTCGGTGATTCCTAACATCTGAGCTATTTCCTTGTGTCCTTTCTCTTCAAATACATATAGATTAAAAACGGTGCGATAGCCTTCCGGCAATTCTTTTATAAACTGCATCAATACAGACTGAGGAATCTGTTCCATCGTATCATCATCTCCATCCACCATATCCGGCAATTCTTCCACTACTATTTCCTGATTGGCTGAAGACTGTTTGCGCAAATAACCCAAAGCTTCATTTACCATCACACGCGCAAGCCATGCTTTGAGTGACCCTTCTCCTTTGTAAGTAAACTTGTCGAAAGAACGAAAGATATTCAAAAAGCCATCATGCAAAACATCTTGTGCCGTCTCTCTGTCACCAATATAACGAATACAGATAGCCATCAATTGTCCGGCATAACGCTCATACAACTGCTTGCGGGCAAGGTTATCTCCCTTGCCGCATCGTTCGGCCAACTCTGCTTCATTCATTGTTTGTGACACTATTTTATTCTATAAATGATGAGATTGCAAAAATACTGCATTAACGAAGCAGATTTTTTTTGCTTAAGCAGATTTAACACTTTTAGAAGCAGTAAACATCCTGTCTGTACATTTACGTCATAGAAACATTCAAAAAGAGATAATGAAATGAAGCATATAAAGAATATACTACTCCTACTCTTTCTGTCGGTCGTGACCTGCATGACGCAAGCATGCAGTCACGATGAAGACATAGATGACCTCCAAAGCAGTATGGATAATTATAATGCAGACATGGCCATCATTGTCAATCCCATTACGCTGTCGGGGGCTACTTTGATAGATACTGACTTAAACGGATATACTTATATAGCCAACCCGCAAATCTTGTCTGACAATAAAATAAACCAAAAAGGGCAACGCATATTTTATACTTACACTGCCATTCCTCAGAGTACAGGTGCTGACAGTATTCCTTATATCACTATTATGCAAGTGAATAAAGTGCTGACCAAAGAACCTGTCTTCGTGGAAGACAATGATGCAAAAGACTATGGCACAGACCCGATTGAGATTAGCGGGCAAAGTATAAGCAAAGCGCATCTCAACTTACGCTACACCTTTTTAAACGGAGGGAACCATCTTATACCACATTCTATCAGCTTACTCATAGCGAAAGATGCCCAACCGGACGCACGCGGATATTTAAGTGCCGAGTTGCGTCATGATGCGGCCGATGACCTGCAACTCAATGCCAACAGTGGTTATGTCTCATTTACATTGGAAAATATGCCGGGATTTAAAGAAGGTACATTGAAAGGATTTAAGATAAAAACAAAAACAATTAAAAATGAAACCGATATCGTAGAAGTCACGATGAACAATAACAGAAAAAGCATGAATTTCAATATCTAAACCATAACTCAACCCAAAAACTAAACGACCGTTATAATATAATGTCTCATTTATTATAACGAAAGGCGCAGGACGGCATTCACCGGCTGCGCCTTTTTACTTTGTATCTGTTCTTTGTGTGATTACTCTACACGGTTATCATTAGCTGTCCTATAACCTCTCAAGAAATCCGCAACATGCATACGTTTCTTTCCTGCCAGCTGCAAAGACAATATATTAATGAAACCATCTTTTACCGCTATCCGGAAGTCAGTCTTTAAATCTGTACGAATCTCCCCTATCTGCATATCATGCTGACAGAAGATTTTCTCAGCTTCATAAATCTTCATCATCTGCTTACCGGCTCCCCCCATATACAATTCTGTCCATGCAGCCGGATAGGGAGATAAGCCGCGAATAAAATCATAAATCTGTTTCACTCCCTTATTCCAGTCAATGCGACACGTTTCCTTAAAAATCTTAGGAGCCGGACGCAATTCTGCTTCCGACTGAATCAGTTTTTCCTGCGGAACAGGCTTCACCGTACCGGCCAAAATAGCATCTACCGTTTCAAGCACCAGCTCTCCTCCCAACATCATCAGTTTATCGTGCACAATTCCCACATTGTCTGTATCGGCAATAGGCACACGCACCTGCTGTATGATTTCTCCGGTATCAATTTCATGCTTCAAAAAGAAGGTGGTGATACCCGTTTCTGTATCTCCATTGATGACTGCCCAATTGATGGGGGCTGCTCCTCTGTACTGAGGCAACAAAGAGGCATGAAGATTGAACGTTCCCAGGCGAGGCATATTCCAAACCACTTCGGGTAACATTCGAAATGCCACCACAATCTGTAAATCCGCCTGCAAAGAACGAAGCTCTTCAACAAAAGATTCATCTTTCAATCTTTCCGGTTGAAGCACGCGCAATCCCTGCGACACAGCATACTGCTTTACAGGACTGGGCTGCAACACACTTCCATGACGCCCCATCGGTTTGTCGGGCATCGTTATCACACCTACTACATTATAACCTCCTTCAACCAGACATTTGAGACTCTCTACCGCAAAATCAGGAGTACCCATATATACAATTCTCAAATCTTTCTTTTCCATACTTATAACTATTAATCTGCTGAAAAATCTACCAATACCTGACGGTATGAGTTGAATATCTTCGACTTGGAAACAAATCCCTTATATTTGCCGAGCTCATCTATCACAGGAAGATTCCAAGCTTTCGTATCATCAAACTTCCTCATAACCTCTTCCATCGAATCGTTGACATAAATTCTGGCGGCAGGCGACACCATAAACTTTTCCACTTTGAAACGATGATACAGCTCCTGACGGAACATAATGTTCCTGATATCGTCCAATGCCACAATGCCCAGTAACTCTCCATTCACATCCACAACAGGAAATAAATTACGTTTTGCCTGGGAAATGACTTTTACCATTTCGCCCAAATCCATATCGGGACGAACTTTCTCAAAGTCGGTTTCCACCACGCTTTCGATATTCATCAAGGTCAATACCGCCTTGTCCTTATGATGAGTCAACAATTCTCCTTTTTTAGCCAAGCGCATGGAGTAAATGCTATGCGGTTCAAACACCATGATAGTGAGGTAAGAGCTGACAGACACCATCATCAAAGGCAAAAACAAGTCATAGCCTCCGGTCAGTTCCGCAATAAGGAAGATACCTGTCAAAGGTGCATGCATCACCCCCGACATCAATCCCGCCATTCCCAATAAGGCGAAATTCTTTTCAGGAATATACGGACCGAGATGAAATTCGTTACAAAAATGGGCAAAGATAAATCCGGTGATACACCCTAAAAACAAACTGGGTGCAAAGATACCGCCACAACCGCCACCGCCATTGGTGGCACTGGATGCAAAGACCTTAAATAACACAATCAATGCCAGATAAACAAGCAGCAAACCGCCATATCCATAGAAGATAGAGTTGTTCATCACCGTATCCCAATCCTGATTGGATACCCCATTGAGCAATAAATTTATCGTATCGTACCCTTCACCGTAAAGAGGCGGAAAGAGGAAAATCAAAACACTCAGCATGATGCCGCCAATGGTCAACTTCACATACGGATTATTATAACGACGAAATACATTTTCTACAGAATTCATAGCACGGGTAAAATACAAAGAGACCAATCCGCAAGCAATCCCCAACAAGATAGCCGATGGGATACGCTCCATCAAAAACGGCTCATCCATGTGAAATTTGAACATAGCCTCCGAACCGGTGAGAATATAAGAAACCGTAGCAGCCGTCACACACGACACCAGCAATGGCAAAAGAGAAGCCATCGTCAGGTCTATCATCAAAACTTCCAAAGTAAATACCAATCCGGCAATAGGAGCTTTGAAAATACCTGCCACTGCTCCCGCTGCACCACATCCCACCAAAAGCATCAGTGTCTTATGTTCCATCTTAAAGGCACTGCCCAAATTAGAACCGATAGCAGAACCGGTCAGCACGATAGGCGCCTCAGCTCCCACCGAACCACCAAAACCGATAGTAATGGCACTCGCAATCACCGATGACCAGGTATTATGCCGTTTGATACGGCTCTGACGCCGCGAAATAGCATAAAGAATCTTTGTCACACCATGACTGATATCATCCTTCACAATATGACGTATGAATAAGCCTGTCAAAAAGATACCCACCACAGGATACACCAAATATAACCAGTTCACCCCTGTTGAGTCAAAATTCTCTGTCAGGAATTCCTTAATCCATTCTACCAAAAACTTCAGGAACCATGCTGCCAGTGCAGTAAAAATACCTACCAGAAAGCTCAGTATCAGAATGAAATGTTTTTCCTTTATCCTTTTTTCGCGCCACAGAATAAAGCGCTGCAATAAGCTCTTCTTATCTTCTATTAAAGCATCCATTCTCTCTTTCTTATTCTCTTATAATCTTCACTTCTCCTCCTTTACCCAACTTAATAATACCGGAAGGTTTCGGATGTCCGACTTCATCTTGCCTATAACCGACAATATAGTCTACCGCTTGTTTTATTTCCTCGCTTATTTCACTGAAATTAGCAGGTGAAGGCTGACCGCTGATGTTTGCGGAAGTAGATACGATTGCTTTGCGAAAACGGAAACAAAGCTCTTTTGAGAACGCCTCACCTGTTACACGAATGCCAACGCTGCCATCTTCCGCCAACAGATTTTCGGCCAAATTACGAGCACCGTCATAGATAATAGTCAGCGGTTTGGTAGCATAATCTATCAAATCCCACGCAACTGCCGGTACATCCCGTACATAAAAATCGACTTTCACCGAACTGTCTACCAGTACCAGCATTGCCTTGCTGTCTGCTCGTTTCTTGATATCATACACACGCTTCACAGCTTCTGCATTGGTTGCATCGCAACCTATTCCCCAGATGGTATCCGTAGGATAAAGAATTATCCCGCCTTTCTGCATTACCTCACAGGCTTTCTTCACGTCTTGTCTAATCGCTTCGTTCATATCGATTTTATTGTTTGAGTTTTCAATTCTACAAATTGCAAATGTAGTAATTTTCCCATTGATTATGACTACTAAAACTAAAAAAGATGCCTAAACAATTACTTCGAACTGTTTAGACATCTTCCCTAAAGTATTTAAAAAGTATATTCAGAACAATGTATTCGTTCCTTCTATCAAATTGCCCATTGCCCATGCAGCACGGATATTCAAATCACGGTCTAGAACCAACAAATCGGCATCTTTGTCTTTTTGCAATGTTCCCTTTCTATCATCTACTCCCATGATGCGTGCCGGTGTTTCCGAAACCATATTGATGGCATCACCCAAAGGAATGCCTGCTTTGACCATCGTACGTACCAATACATCCATTGTAGCAATACTTCCGGCAAGCGAAGAACGGTCTGCCATCTTGCATACACCATCCTCAATAATCACATTCGGGTCAGTTATTTCAACTCCTTCGGCAGCAGCATAAGCCAGCGCATCGGTTACCAGGCAGGTATGGCTCACTCCTTTCAGCTTATAAGCCAACCGCAAGATAGTAGATGGTAAATGAATTCCGTCAGCAATAAGTTCGATAGTCATTCCATCTGTCAGATAGACACTTTCCACCGTTCCTTCATACTTATATTCACGGCGTTTATGAAATCCCGGCATTGCATTGTAAAAATGAGCCGCATGAGTATATCCGGCTTCATAAGCAGCTTTGATACCGTCATATTCGGCTTCGGTATGAGAAATGGCAGCCACTATCCCTTTGGATCTCAGGTAGCCGGCAAATTCCAAAGCACCCGGCAACTCAGGAGATGAATCCCAGCGCTTGATACAATTTGTTTCATCCAACAATGAAGTATATTCTTCTTTATCCGGATTTTTCACCTTACCGGCAAACTGCCCACCTGCCATCTTAGGATTCAGGTAAGGTCCTTCCACATGAAGTCCCAATACCGGACTGTCTTTTTCTTTCATCAGCTTTTCGCATATACTTACAGCTTTACGAATCTCTGAAAAAGGAGAAGATGACAATGTCGGGAAAATACTGGTGGCACCGTGTTTCTGATGTGCTTTGACAGCTGTGCGGAATGCCTCTTCCGTGCACTCTGTAAAATCGTGACCACCGCCCCCATGAGCGTGCATACATACAAATCCGGGGACAATATACATGCCTTTGGCATCAATCAGATTGGCGCCAATCAGCGCTAAATCACAGTTGGTAACTTCCAGTATTTTATTATCCCGCATCAACACCGAACCTTCGTCCAGCCAACCCTGCGGGGTAAATATCTTACCATTGATAATTTGAGTTAACATGATATGTAAGTATTAGAATGTTTATTGACCTGCAAAATAAAACATTTTATTTTATTCCTCTTTATAAAATTGAGATTTCTTTCTACTTTTTCCATAAATGTATGGCATCAATCTCCTGAATAGTACAAATAAAACAGGAAGGGAAAGCCGATGCTTTCCCTTCCCACACTTTAACCAAACGTGTATTCTTCCCCTTTTCAGCCTCTTTACAAGTAAAAAGAAGACAGAAAAACATGAAGAGAAGTAATGATGAGCTTACATGCTTCACTTTGTGGTTATTCAATTCTGAATAAGCCACTTAAATACGTACCTCGCGGTGTCGTTATAGTTATAATATAAGTACCTTTTGAGTAACCACTTATATTAAAAACCTCCGGAGCGGAATCAATAAATGAAATAGTACGTTCTTCCATTTCCTGATTATTTTCTTCTGATGCAATCGTCACCGTGGCATCGGAAAGGTCCACATAAAAAGTAATGACAACTTGTGTATCTTGAAGATAAGCCTCTATCGGCAGAGAAGCAGATCTGGCATCGTCCATAATAAAACTTCCCTCAAAATCAATTTCCTTTTCAGGAACTGTTTGCGCAAACATAGGTGCAAAAGACAAGATAAAAAAGATAGTTATCAATACGTTTTTCATAACAAATGTTTTTATTACATTGCGAATTTAGAAAGAGCCCCACAATAATCCAAACAATCGTCCAACTGATTTGCGACATTTACTTTCACTGATTATCAGCATTATATTTCAATGCAGCACTCTTTTTTGCGACAAAACCTGAATAAAACACCTATCTTCTTTTCTTAAAATCTGCAATATAAGCAGCGAAATCATCTTTACTACCTTTGGGAAACCCGAATTTCTCACATATACGATAAATCCATCGTTCTTCCGAACGCAATTGTATCTTTAATAATTCAGAGATTTCATCATCGGAAAAATCCAAAGCTTTCAAATAACACACATCCCTTTCCCGCCCGGTCAACTGATACTTTTCCAGCAAACGGCCGGCAAAATCATCATAAACCAAATCCAACCAAATATGCAATTTCTCCCTATCCACTGCCGGATTATAGGAAGCCTGTTCTTTAGACTTCAGTTTCATTATCATTTCCAAAGCTTCAATATACTCCAACGGAATATCCTTATCTTTCGATTTGCAAATGATTTCCAACCGACGAATACTAATATCTTTTTGCTCTTTTTCCGCTTCCAATTGAGTGATCTGCATCTGCAATTTTTCTTTTTCCTCATTGTGCATCGTTTCATCCTCCGCTATCTTAGTTTGACAGGCATCAATCTTTTCTTGCAGCTCCACTTTTTCCTGTTTGCTTTTCAATAATAACTTTTCTTTTTTCTTTCTATTTATAGACAACACCAAATAATGTATTCCAATCAGAGCAACAATTATAACGGTCGATATTATAATAGTAAGATACCAATGATTATGTATCTCTACATTCTTATTCAATAATACTACTTGATCATATTTCTTTTGTATTTCCAAATATTCAGACCGATTTATTTGAGAACGCAAAGTATCCGACAATAATACATAATGCGATAAATAGGTAACAGCATCTTCGTATTCCTTTCTTGCCACATTTTCCTCATACAAGAAATAATAAATGCGAGCCTTTACTGCCGGCTCCGATGTTTTTAACGCATACTGACACAAGCTATCAACTTCCCCGTCACGTCCTGTCCGGCTATATAAATTGGCTAATAAAAGCATAGCTCTATATGATACGTCTCCCGACGCATTATCTAACGCCTTACGCACATACTTCTCAGCTTCCGCCCATTCTTTTTCCTTACTTTTATAGATTCCATAATTATAATATATTTTTGTCTGAAGCATAGAATCGACCAAAGGTACCATATCCAATAATTGAGAATAATACAAATCAGCATCATCTCTATTTCCCCAATAATATGATATATTAGCAAGATTCATTATACTGCTTACTTTCCATGACAATACCTGCTTTGGAACAATGTTAACCGCTACAGACTTCTTAAAATAATCGATTGATAAAGCATAGTTTCTATTCTTTTGATTCAAATACCCCAATCCCATGTAAATTAATGTCACAATCCTATTATCTTTTATTCTTGGAATATAACTTTCCGCTTCTTTATAGACCAACATAGCCTCTTCATCTTTACCCATATCTTTTAATACTCCTCCTTTATATAATAATGAGGCCGTTCTTTTTTCCACATCTTTATCCTGATAATACCCGACAGCGATATTAATCAATGAATCCGAAGTAGCGACAATATTGGAACGATATTGCGCTTGTGTCAACAACAATGCATAATCTGCCAGCTCTTTTCCCTCCAAATCTTCCGGCATAACGATAGACTCCAATACTTTTAAAGCAGAATCCGGTTCATCCCACATTCGTTTTTCTGCCATATCCAATGCATATCTTGCCTCTTTATGACCACAAGATGCACAAAAACACAGGACGAACAACAACATAATAAGAACTATACGACATAACAACTTGCCGCTCTTCTCTACCATATACATAACTTTTGTTTTTTTATAATAAGCTTAAACGCATACAATATTACAACTACCCGATAATACCACCAAATAATTTCATACTAATCTTCTTTCCGATTCGTTGTGCCACACGGACGTATGCATAACTCCATACATACGTATGTATAGCCCTACACATACGTATGTGTAGCCCCATGCGAACGTATGTATAGTTCCGTGCAGACGTATGTGTTTGAAATGGGTAAAATTTATTAACACTAAATATAAGAAGAAGGCATTACGTCTCTTATTCTACAATAAGTAATGAATTGCAACAACCATACAATATTATTTTTATTTCTTCATTTTATTCAGACTTCATTCTTTTTTTCTGTTTCTTCAAAGAGAATATAGGCAAAAACATGAAAATGCCCAATATAGAAGCAATCAATCCTCCAATCGTTCCGGCTGCTAACGGAAACCAAAAGGCCTCTTTTCCCTGACCTATCATGAAAGGAATAAATCCCAAAATAGTAGACACAACAGTCAGGAAAATAGGAATAATCTTTGAATTCCATGCTTTAGTATACGCTTGCACGTCCGAAAGCAGCGGATAACGTTTGCGGATGGAGTTATACTCATTCAATATATAAATACTTGCATTCACCGTTATACCGCATAACAATACGAAAGATGCAAAACCACCCTGGTCGAAGTTTAAGCCAAAAAGATAGAAAGTCAAGAACACACCAATATACGAAATAGGAATCACAAAAATAATAGCCAACGGTTGTTTGAGCGAATTAAACAAAATGCCGGTGGTAAAGAAAATGATTGCAATCACAATCAAGAGCAATGCATATTGTGCATTGTCCTTCTTCCCCCATGACCACCGTTCCTGCTCATCCTCTGCCGTATATCCCATCGGCAATATCTTATTAAAGGCTTCCAAATCCTTCTTCAACAACTTTCTTCCCTGCTCGGAAGAACCTATATACTCATATTGCAGACACAAACGATACTGCTGATTTTCTTTTGCCACCTTCTGCGGAGACTGTCCTTTCTCTACCGTTGCAAAATCAGCTAATTTATAAGAGTGTCCGTTTATCATCAAAGGAACATTTACCAGCCCCCACACATCATATTGCTGCCCTTGCATGGAAGACAGCTTCAACCATTCAGCCTGATTTTCAAACAAAACACTTCCGCAATAAATATCACGCCCGAACACAGGTCCCAAAGCATTGAATAACTGTGTAGCCGTAATATTCTCCTTGGCCATCCTTTCCCTGTTCAAGTCAAGGTAGAATTCGCTGTAATCATCCTTCCACCATGAGAATTCAGAATTGATAATCACCTCTTTTATTCGACGATGCTCCAAAAGTTTCTCTTTCAAACGGTCTCCCCAATAAGCCAACTCATCATAATTATAACCATACATCTTCACCCGGAAACTTCCGGCACTCTCGCGCACATCATTGTTGAAGCCCTGGTCTTGCAAACCATATACTCCCCAGCTTCCTCCTCCCAGCGTCAAAGCTTTACTGATAATATTAGACTTCAATGTATAAGGGAAGCCACTGTGTTCCACTTCTTTCGTAAAGTAAATCTGTAAGTTTGCCTGCCGTGCACTATATATAGCTGTCTGGAACTGCCTGATTTCCTTAAAATCGCTCAAGTAAGTTTCCATCTTCTTGACCAATGCATTCATTTGCTCCAATGTACTTCCGTTAGGCAGATTGGCATTTACATACAATACCACTTCTCCCTCGTCACGATTAAAGTAACTGCCTTCGTATACTTTCTCGACAAACAGACGCAAACTGCCTCCCAATGCCTTGTCGACTATCGGTTTTACTTTCTCTTTATAAGTGGAGTTGCCGAATACCTTATTATAATATTCCGCAAATGTCCCCTCCCCTTCCATCTTATCGGGCAACATAAAGACAGGCAGGCCAAAGCCCAATACCAATAAAATACAGGCCGGCACCCTAAAGCGGCACAAGTAATAAATAAATCCCTGATAGAAGCGAGTAAAATAAACCGCAAAACGCTTCATCCAAGTGCGTCTGTGCTTCTTCGTCTTTTTCTTCTCCAACTTAATCTTGTCAATCATGGAAGGAACAAAGAACAAGGCTACAAACAATGAAACAGCCAGATTTATAATTACCACAGCCGCAAAATCCTGCAAGTTCAACCGAATCTTTTCATCAAGGAAGAAAATAATAACCAATGCTCCGATGGTAGTTAAAGTAGCAGCCAGCACAGAGACAAATGCTTTCAGATTCCTACGATGCAAAATATGATCGGTCATGACAATAGTATTGTCTATCACCAAGTTGAGAGAAATGGTAATACCGGCCAAAGAATAAAGCTGCATTTCCAGTCCGAAGATATAATAGAAAATAGCAGCTACGGCTATGTTGATAGTCAAGCTGGTTACTATCAGAAACAGATAACGCAAATTGCGGGTAATCAATGCAACAAACAGCAATAAAATCAGCACAGTCAGTCCGGTACGGAAATAAATTTTATCCAATTCCTTTTGAATATACTCCGTGGCATCATAACCGATATGTACCTCATATCCGGCCGGCATCTTTGCCTGCAATTCCGCCATACGGTCTTTTACCTGACGGCTCAGTTCCAGCTGATTTGCCGTTTCCTCAGCCGTAATATAAAGATAGATAGAATTCAGTCCGTTGATGCGGTAATAGCTCTGTGGCTGTTCTTCCACATGCTTTACTTTTATCAACTTATCCAATGTGACCACCGTTCCATCTCCTGTCTCCAGTTTGATGGCATCGGGCTCAAACTCCGTTTCCTTGCCTGTAGCAGTGCGCACCACCCGAATCCAGTCCTTATCATCCGGTCCCTTCTCTATAGAACAAATACCCAGAAATTCTTTCTCGTAATGGCGGTTGATGGCAACCTGCACGTCTCCCAGTGTTATTCCCAAGCGAGACAACTGTTCACTGTCATATTCCAATTGCCACTCCATCGGAGTAGCCCCATTCAATTCTACTTTATATACACCCGCCAATTGTCCCAGCACCGGTTTTATGTTCTCTTCGGCATAGTTTTGAATCAAGATAGGGTTAGAGGGCGCATTGAGAGTATATGTCATAAATGGCCTCGATGCTTTATCATCCGAACGGCGGGTACTAATCTGAGGATAGCTGACTCCGTCAGGCAACTGCGCCCACGTTTGGCGGATAATGGTTGACACTTCAAAACGGGCAGCATCAATATCCGCATGCTTATCCAGTTCCAGCGTTATACTTCCTCCTCCATTATCAGAAGTAGATATTACATTTTTTATTCCGTTTACCCTTGCCAGCATCGATTCCAGTTTGCTGGTCACCTCAGCCTCTATCACCCGCGATGAATTACCCGGCATTCTAAATGAAATAGTGAGCCCCGGCAAAACACGCGACGGTGCCAGTTTGACCGGCAATAACGGAACCAAAGCCAAACCTATCAACGCCAAACAGACAAAAGTGACTATCAGCGTAAACGAAGATAAAGTACGAGAGTTGCTCATCGATACATACCTACATTAAAATCAAACTTATCAGATAATGAAAATCCCGAAGCAAAGTCGTGCAATGTCAGTTTCCGTATCTTATAATAATTCAACCAATAATTCTGTAAAGCCGAAATATAATTCTTCTGTGCTTCTTGTTGGCGATTTAATGAAAGAGTCAGACTGTTTACATCCGCTTTGCCGATAATGAAGCGTTGGCGTGTCTGCTCATACGCCATCACCGCCAAGTCCAATGCTTCTTCGGCACTGGCAATCAGGCGCTGCTGGATATTGAAATCACTTACGGTCATTATCACCTCTTCTTCCACACTAAGCTCTTCCTGACGTGCGGCAATCTTTACCACATTCAGGTTATTCTTTGCCATATTGTATTTTCCTTTTCTTACTCCCCAGTCCACCAATGGAATAGAAACACTCACCGACACCAAATCCTGTTGCAAAGGGTGGCGGTAGGCATCTCCGAACTTATCTGCTACCTGATTGAATCCGACACTGGCATTCAGGCTGGCATTAAAACGAGATTCCACCTTGGTCTTATTCACATTCTGTTCTGCTTCCAAAATATTCTGGCGTTGCTCCAAGAAAGACGGATTGTTCTCTTTTGCTTTAGCCAGAGCCACATCTACCGGAATCTCCATGGCGGCGGGGCGACCGGGTAAAGACAATTCGATAGTCGTATTCTTATCCAGATTCAGAAAAGAAGCCAATGAGAACATAGCACGTTTCAGCGCTATCTGTGCATTTTCCAAAGTGTTATGCGCATTCACTTTATCCAATTCAAGGGTCAATAAATCCGCACGTGAAATGGCTGCTATTTTATGGCGTTGCAGTCCGATACTATACAAGGTATCACTGGAAGACACATTCTCTTTAGCCAATTGATAGTCGGCTTGAGCCATTGCCAATGCAAAGAAGTAAGTGACAGCCTCCTCTGACACGGTCTCCGTATTATAAATGAATTGTTTCTTTACCTTTTCATATTTCAGCGGTTCAATCTTACGGTCCCAACGAAATGCATTATACCCCAACAAGCTCTGCTGATAGCCCACCCGGATAGGCACACTGGAATATTGGGTAGATTTCGTATCACCGAAGTTGCGCATAAAGTCAAGTTGCGAATCTATATAGAAAGTACCGCCTGTCCAATCCAGATTCTGCCTGATGCTCAGTCCGCCACCGGCACTGAACATCTGCTGTTCACGATATACGTCCATATCCTCATTAGAGTCATAACGCTGAGTGATATACCGGTAATACTTTGCCGGAGTCAGGTCAAGTGTCAAACTGGGAAGGCGATTTGCTTTATAGGTTCTGAATTCCCAATAACCCGATAAATACATATTTTGATATCTGAATGCCGACAACGAACTGTCATTCGCAATCTCTATCGTATGCTGCAAATCCAATTTCACCGTCTGCTGTGCCTTTACGCCAACCGATAAAAGACAGCCTATGATCCATATACTAACGTACTTCATTTTTATCATGTTTTCTATAAATAAACCAATATATCAAAGGAATAATGAACAAACTGACCAATGTTCCCACTACCATCGAACCAATCATGGCAATAGACAATGGCTTTTGCAATTCCGATCCCATATCCGAAGTAAACAACAATGGCACCATTGCAAAAATAGTAGTCAACGACGTCATGATAATAGCTCTCAAACGTCTCTTACCGGCAATATGGATAGCCTCAACCAAAGGTATTCCGGTTTTACGCAACTCGTTAATAGTATCCAGTTTCAGAATAGAGTCATTCACCACAATACCGCAAGTTACAATAATACCGATAGCCGACATCAAATTCAGCGTATGTCCAAACACCCATAAGGTAATCAATGCAAAAGCTGTATCTACCGGTATCTCCAACAGCACGATGAGCGGCTGCAAGAAACTCTCGAACTGTGCACACAAGATAAAGTACATCAACAAAAGCGACACAAACAGAATAACAGTCAGTTCTCCCATCATCTTTTCATTCGAAAAGAAACTGCCTGAGAAATCCACTTCCCACTCATTCTTTTCTTTAACCGTTTCCTTCACTTCCTTCATAAGTCGTGTAGGGTTTTCAACATCATAAAAGCTCAACGGAATATACTCTCCGTTCTTACCGGCCGTAATACTCTTCAAATCCTCAGCCGGAACAATCGATACCAACTCACTCAGCGGAATATAATTCACCTGTCTGTTCTTATCAGGCTGAGTTTGAACCAAAGTTTCATTCAGAATACGGTTCACGCTTTTTTCTTCTCCGGCAATGCCGATAGGCAAATATTGCTGGTAAGAACGCAAGGTAGACACTTTGTTTTCTTTAAAAGCAGTGCGCAACACCCTGGTCAGTTCCTCGTAAGCAATGTTATACAACAGCAACTTTTCCCGGTTCACCACCAAATTCAACTGATTACGGAAAGCAATACCCGTCGGAGTCATTCCCGTTGCCTGAATAACGTTCTTTTCCAACTGCTGTAATTGCTCGGCTTCGGGAGCTTTTGATTTATTGGCAGCATGAAGCTCTGCCACGATATCTGCCTCCCCTGTCACAAACAACTTCTCAAAAATAGTTTCGGGAGGAGAAAAAGATATCACAGCCAAAGGATATTTCTCTTCCACTTCCTTCGTCAACAAATCCTGCAATGGAAGTATCTCTGTGGGTGTCCCGGTCTTAAAATAAAGTTCCGCTTCGGTTGAAGACAACTCACTTCCTCCATTCAATATGTAATCCTGCATACCCACATAAGCCGTATGTTCAGTCACCTTATCATCTGTCAGTTTCATCAGCTCATCCACCCGCCGATTATTCTCGTCCACGTGAATATTTTCATTCCATTCGATACGCATTATCAGTTCGTTCTGGTCTATCTCCGGCATCCTTTCCTTTTCCATAAAATAAAAGAAGAACACACAAACAGGCAAAGTGGCCAAAGTGCCCAACAGACTAATTTTCTTATGAGAAAACACCCAATCGATACCTTTATCATAAAAACCCTCCAGCCATTCGTTTTTCAACAGATTATCAAATCTCTTGGACAAGAAGCTTTTGCTCCGTATGCCTAATCTATAGAATAACAGATAAAGCACAGGTAAAAGCATAATACCGGTGACATACGAAATCATCAATCCCACTGTGATGGAGAAAGCCTGGTCCATAAAGATAGCACCTGCAATCCCGCTCATAAATATCAACGGCAGGAAGACAGCAATGGTAGTCAGTGACGAACTCAACATCGGAGTAATCATTTCCGTAGTTCCCACAGCACATGACCGCCTCAATGAATATCCCCGCTCCCGATATTGAGAAATATTCTCCGTCACAATGATAGAGCTGTCAATCATCATACCCACAGCCAAAATCAAGCCCGACAATGAGATAACATTCAATGAAACATGGCAGAAATAGAAAAAGAAAAAAGTAATGACAATAGAGGTCACCATACTGATACCGATAACCAACGGCGAGCGGATATCTCCCAAGAACAATATGGCAACAATGAAAATAAACAAGAATCCTAAAGACAAATTCTGTTGCAAATTGGAAATGGTATAATCCAACAATTCCGTCTGGTTACGGCTTATACTGAACTCAATATCAGGATAAAGAGAAGCAAAATAATCAGTCGTTTCTTTCAACTTCTCCTTCATTTCATCCATATTCTCGTCACTCTGCTTTATGATAGCCAGAGTAACCGCTTTTTTACCTCCGGCAACGGATAGCCCGCTTTCTTTTTGTGATACGACATCCACTTTGCAAAGTTCCTTCAATTGCAAAATACGGTCTCCCTTACGGATATATATATTCTTCACATCTTCGGTGGTACGGAGCAACGTAGCAATACGGATATTATATTCATAATACCCATCCCTTACCAACATACTTCCCGGCTCCACATTATTGGAAGCCAATGCATTCTCGATATCCTCCACCGTGATACCCGTCATGGCCAGTTTATCTTTATCGGGAACTATCTGAAGTAATTTTCCGGGGACACCTGTAATATCAGCCATCGCTACCTCAGGCAACTGTTCGATGCGGCGTTTGACCACATTTTCCGCCAGTTCGCACATATCCAGAAACTGTTGCTCATTCGTGCCCTCATAAGGCCGGTCATTCTTCAGTGTCATGTTCAGATAGAAAACCGGAATATCCGTTGCACTTGCCTTTATTGCTTTAGGACGCGCCACCTCTTTGGGCAGGCTGTTCATGGCAGCATCAATCTTTTCATTGACCTCTATAAACGCCAAATCCGTATTGACACCAAACTCGAACTCCATGCGGATAACACCTGCACCGTCACGAGTCTCACTTTTTATTTCTCTCAATCCCGCTACCTGCAATAATTGTCTGCGCACCGGTGTAACGACTGTATTCTCCAACTCACGCGCCGAAGAGTTTTCTCCCGACACCTGAATGGTAATTTGGGGAATAGCGATGTCAGGCAACAAAGACACCGGCAATGAGAAATACGTCACCAGCCCGATAATAAAACAGGCAGTGAACGCCATCAGCACGGCTATAGGGCGTTGTAATAAGAACTTTACCATTTGCTAATTCTTTTCAGATTCTTCAATTCATTCAGAATGACAATTCTCAATTCTTAATTACCTTGACAGGAGCTTCATGAGCCAAATTTACATTACCGGTGACTATCACTTCCATTCCTTCCTCCAGACCGTCTGTGATGGTATACTCTTCCATATTTTCCAGCCCTGTATGCACATAATTCCACATAGCCTTACCGTCTTTCAGCGTAAATACCACCTGCTTGCCCGAACGCAGAACAACAGCCGTTTTAGGAATCACCAACTGCTCTCCTACCGAACGCTTCACACTGACTCTGACATTCATCCCGTCAAAGAGTTTATTGCCTCCATTCACCCGCGCCTTTACACGCACCATACCATTTTCATCCACCAGCGGATTGATTTCACTGATACTTCCCTGACGTACACCGGCAGCGGAAGCATAAGGAGTCACTTCCACTTTATCCCCTACCTTAATCAGAGGCAACTCACTTTCAAGCACAGTGAAATCAACTTCCATCGTACCGGCGTTAATTACCCGGCAAAAAGCTTCTGACGTTTTTGGAATGTTATGTTCTTTTTCGAAGAGATTGGCAACAACACCATCGAAAGGTGCCACCAGTGTAGCTTGTTCCACATCATATTTGGCAGACTCATATTGGGCTTTACTTTGCTCATAACCACTTTTTACTTTTGCCAATTCCAATACATCGGCCGGCACAGCTTTCAAATTATCGGGTGCATACCCCTGTCCTATCAATACATCCTGCATCTCCAGTGTGGACTGGGCCAATCCATTTTTCTGCTGTGCCAACGTATTATTCAACTTAAACAAATAAAGTTCTGCTATTTTCTGCCCTTTACGCACCACATCTCCATTTTTCACCCAAACATGGGCCACTACTTCTGCAGTGCGAAAATACAAGTCGGCATAATCCTTTGCCGTAACCTTCCCATTACTGATCAGTTCATGATTGAATACTCGTTTTTCCAGCGGCACCACCGTCACCTCATTGGGCAATGAGGGCAATACAGTTTCCACACCTTCTTTTTCCTTAGAATCTTTTTTTTCATCAGAACAAGCTGCCACTGTAGTGGCCAGCACCAGCCCATAAGCCAATATGTGTAATTTCATAGTCATGTTATTCTTGTTTAAAAGACAAATAAAAATATTATATTTGAATAAAACTCATTTTCCCTCTTCTTTTTTTGTTAAATTTTCTTTTTTAGGCATTTATACAATTCAGTACAAATAGGAATATCAAAGTAATTTCTTTATTTCCTCCCTCATTTGCCTGATGGCCGTGGATTGCACCTTCGGCTCTTTCTCCATTACCATCCTTGCGGCCTGTTCCAGTTTTTGCCGTTGATAAAACCCCGGTTCCGCATATAGCTTTGCCAACAGAAAATAAGGATAGATTCTGCCCGGCAGCCGATGGGTGGAACGAATCAGCCAATATTCCGCCTCTGCATAATTACCCGCCTCCTGCTCGTTCTTGCCTATTATGTTCAGTATCATCGGGTCGCCACTCACCTTCAACGCCTCCTTCATAACCACATTCGATTCCTCATTTCTGTGCAGTTTGTGCAGGGCATGACCGTATTCAAACAGATAGCGGGCATTCCATTTCATGTCTTCGTATATCTCCGCATAGACTTCCGCCGCCTGTTCATAAGCCCCCGAACGGTAAAACATCTGTTTCCGGTGCCATGCCGACGAAGCCGTCTCACGCACCTCCTTCCACCGATACACCCGGTAACACCCATAGCCCGCCGACAACAATAAGAACACGGTTCCCGCCATGCAAACCAATGGGCGTCGGGAGGAAAGGGTCTTTATTGCGCACCCTGTTACCAGCAATGCCAGGGCAACGACAAACAGAAGGAACTGGAACGGATAGGAAGAAAAGGAGAACACGGCCAAAGACAGCAGTGCACCGCACAGCCCGTACTCCTTCTGCCTGTGCCCGGCATAACCGCTTCCGCCCACCACCAGCAACGCCATCAGGAGCACGGGAACTCCCCATGCCATCGCCACCTGAAGATATTCATTGAACACATATTCGGGTGACCCCGCCACCCGTTCCTCGGTTTCCGTGTAGTTGCCCGCCGAGAAATAATCTTCCTGCGCCTGCCCATAGGCACCGGGGACGCCGTCCCATCCGTATCCGCGCCACGGTTGTCCGGCTATGGCGTGCACGGACACCTTCCACATCAGCAGCCTTCCGTCTGCCGAGTCCTTCTTCATCAGGTAAACACCGGCAAGCATCCCTCCTGCAAGCAATACCAGCAGAATTGCCCCTACTTTCGTCCGTCTCGGGTGACAACGGATGTAGGCGTGAATCTCCTTCCGGTAATGCATATATGCGATGTATGCCGACGAGACCGCCCCGGCCATCCATGCCGAGCGGCTCATTCCGGCCGGCAACACACAAATAAGGAGTAACAGCACGGATAAGGCTACATAATAGGCCGTCGTTTTCTTTTCCTTCCTGCGCTTCAGCCATTCATACAGACAGACCGGAAGCGTCATGGCAAGGAAACCGGAGTAAGGCCCCGGATTGTAGAAAGAGCCGGTAAGGGCATAGAGCGAGTGGTTGGAGGCGGTAAAGCCATATACCTGTGCAAGCCCCCATACCGCTTCTACCGCACCGGCAAGGATGAAGAGCCAGGTGATAAATAGACAAATCCCACTTGCCATTATTTTATTTATATGTTTCATTTTATTCCTTTCCACACCCTGTCCCAACGGATATGTCCGTCGGCGGGATCTTCCGATTTCCATATTCTTGTTGCCTTTCCCACTATGTAGCTTTCGGGCAGCAGTCCCCAATACCGCGAATCGCGGGAGTTTTCCATGTTGTCGCCCGATACGAAGTAATAGTTCTCCCTAAACCGGTATTCCCTTATCAGGCTGTCGCCCAAGTAAACAAGTTTATCCCTCAATGAAAGTTTCTTTTTTTGTTCGTACCTTATGATATGTTGATAAAATAATATTGAGGTGCTATCCAATGATACCACCTGCCCTTCTGCCGGGACAGGCAGGGGACCGAATTCCTTTATCGTCCATCCCAACCGTTTGCTCCACGGAAAACTCTCCATGACCACTCCCCGTAAATTGTTTTCCGTCAGGCCGGAGATGCGTCTTTGGGCGGCTATATTTCCCAATTCTTCCTCTGTCCCACGTATCCGATAGAATCCGTTCCTTATTTCCAGCGTATCTCCTGGCAACCGGTGAATCTTCACCTCCTTGCCTTCCAATGCATCCCAGATATTGAAGATGCGGGTTCCCATTATCCATTTGTTCACCAACACATTATTGCCTGCCTGTAAAGCGGGATACATGGAGTCGGAAGGAATATGGAAGGTGGTGAAAGTGGTGACCTGAAAGAAGAACCATAAAATTACCAAGACACAAAGATAAAAGAAAAGGCCCGATTACCTATTTTAGCTAATATTTTATTCTTAAATTTATATTATCAATCACATCTCATACTTCATTAAAATGGATTCCCTCTCATCTTCTGGATACGTTACAGCGTATATGCAATTTGAGATTTCATCTATTGCAATATTTTTTAATAAATTATTAACTTTGAAACCTTCTTTTAAGTTCCCATTCCAATCAAACTTTAAGATGTAACAAACCTTTCCTGTTTTCCCAAAATCTTTATTGGCAATACCCCAATATAAAGCATAAATATGCTCTTTTGTTGAATATAGCATTCTGTAAGTTCGTGTTGTTTCGTCATTTTCTGATGAGCTATAGATATCTTGATTCCCATCTTTAGTATGCCTTGAAACCATTTTAGCATTCATGCTAAAATACTCTCTCACCTTTATAATTTTATTATTTTCAAATCGATAAAAGACGAGTTGGTCATGGAAATATCCCGCAGCAACAAATCGAGATTGATCTAAATTAGTACAGAGAGTCGTTTGGTTTTTTAGAAAAAAACTATTTTCAACTTCCACACCGGTATTATCTCCGGGAAAAACACCAAATTCCGCAATAATATCCGCTTTAGAATTCAATAAAGCAAATTGTTTTGCATTAAAACATCCATTTGCTAAAAAATAATCCCCAAACGCAACAATATCATAGGGACAATCTGCATTAAATCGCACTTTACGATGAAAAGTATTATTATTTATTTGAATCTTATGCTCATTAATTTTATAGAAAGAAACTTGTCTTAGCATTCCATCAAAAAAAGCCAATGAGTTATTTTTTGAATTATAAGTTATATCTCTTAAATTAAGAAATTCATTTGGCCCTTCTCCAATATTAGCAATACGTTCGATTTTATTGGTATTTATCAAATCAATCATCGTTATTTGTTTACCTTCATATTTATCTATCATTAAGAGCTTATTATCCACAATATTCATTTTTAAAGGCCGTCCAATAAACAAATCTGATAAAATTTGTTTTCCCTTTATTGTCTTAAAGTTTTTTGTTGGAAACATTATTTTATTGTTTGATACACTTGTACAAGAAATACACAGCAATAAAAGCAAAAATAATATGTGTTTATATATGAGTTTCATGGTACTTTTATTATAAGAGAGACCTAACTTTTTTAAATCTCTCCTTTTATTTAATGGGATTAATCTTTATTAAGTGTAAATGTACCTAATCCTTCTATAACTAGAGTACAACAATATACCTGTTTATCAGTACTGCAGTCACCACACTTTTGGCTTAATTCTGATTCAGCCAATGCTTCCACATTAGCCAAAGCCAACTCAGACATCACATCCGATTTCTGAGAGTTATACACATTAAATCCTACTATCAAAGCAAATGCAGCAACCAGTGTTGCTTTTAAAATATTCTTTTTCATCTCTTTTCTATGTTTCGATGATTAATAAAAGTTGTTTT
>OHDF01000382.1_pt1 | contig 24877 bp, 26 predicted proteins | sample 1566911 | NCBI WGS metagenome assembly OHDF01 (sample SAMEA3879504, study PRJEB24766) | human gut metagenome | biome: human-associated habitat; feature: feces | place: USA | collected 1985/1987
TTATTTATATAATTAGAAAGTATGCAGTAGGAGAAGATATATATATCAATAATTATTATGTGATTATTGTAACGTGGCTTATTTTAGTAGTGCAAGGTATTATAGAAAGTAATTTTATGAATTATTATTTGGAAATATTATGCGTAGTAGTTATTATTATTATCAATAAAAATTCGGTGTGGCAAGTACTTAATTTGGTAAAAAACATATATAAAAATATCAAGTGAAAAGAGGGTAAAAAAATGAAAACAGTAGCATTTGTTCCAATTAAATTAAATAATCAAAGGACACCAGGAAAAAATATTAAAAAATTTGACGATGGAAGTTCCTTAATTACAGTTTTTTTAAGAAATCTAATTAAAGTAAAATCATTTGATGATGTATATGTATTTTGCAGTAATCCTAAGATTAAAGAATATATTGTACCAGGAGTAAAATACTTGGAACGACCAGTATATCTTGATACACAGGAGGCTACACCACAAGATATTATGGGGGAATTTATTAAAAGAATTGATGCAGATATTTATGCTGTATGTCATTGTACATCACCTTTTGTTTCTGTAGAGCATTTTGAAGAGTGTGTTGCTGCAACAAAGAGTAGTGAATATGATTCTTCGTTCACAGCCGAAAAACTTCAACATTTAATGTGGACAGATAAAAACGAACCATTAAACTTTGATCCGACAAATGTTCCAAGAACGCAAGATTTGCCAGTATATTATAATGAAGTTTCAGCAGCTTATGTTTTTAAAAAGGAAGTTTATGAAAAATATAAACGGAGAATAGGAATTAAACCTCATATTACGGAAGTTAGCGGAGTTGAATGCGTTGACATTGATTATCCAGAGGATTTTGAAATTGCGAATGCAATATATATGTCTATGATAAAGGGAGGAAAGTAATAATGAAGCATCATACAATGTTGTTAGATTGTACATTAAGAGATGGGGCATACTTATTAGATAAAAAATTTGGTGATAGTAACATTAGAGGTATAGTTTCTGGTTTGGTAAAAGCTGGAATAGATTGTATTGAGATAGGTTTCTTTCAAGATGAAGGGGCTGGTGATGGAAAAACAGTTTATTTAAATTCTGAAGACGCTAAACGATTTATTCCGAAAGAAAAAAATGGATGTTTATTTACTGTTTTAGCTGATTGTAGCAGGTATTCTGTTAGTAATCTGGATAAGTGTGATGGTACATCTATAGATGCCGTAAGGGAGTGTTTTTTTAAAGGAGAACGTTCAAGGGCAGTAGAAAATTGTAAAGTAATTAAAGATAAAGGATATAAGTGTTTTGTTCAACCAGTTGATATTTTAGGATATTCAGATGCTGAACTTATAGATTTCCTACAGGAAATTAATAATGTTGAACCATATTGTCTATCAATAGTTGATACTTTTGGCTCAATGTATCAAGATGATTTACATAGAATTTTTGAAATAATTAATCATAATCTAATTCCGACATGTAAAGTTGGATTTCATTCTCATAATAATATGCAGATGTCCAATGCTTTATCTCAAGAGTTTATTAGAATGACCTATGGTAAAAGAGAGATTGTGGTTGATGGAACAATTTCTGGAATGGGAAGAGGAGCTGGAAATACTCCGACGGAATTAATTGCTCAGTATCTTGTTTCACAAAGAGAATATAATTATGATATAGATGCTATTCTTGATTTAATAGATGATTATATGGATAATATAAGAACTAAGTGTTCATGGGGGTATTCTACACCATATTTTATCGCTGGATGCTATGGTGCTCACGTAAATAATATTGCTTATTTAACCCAAAAGAACAGCATTAGATCTAAAGATATAAGATATATTTTAAATAAGATAGGTGCTATTCCTAGGAAAAGATATGATTACAATCTCTTAGAAAAAACGTATGTTGATTATACATCGTCTGAAATTGATGATTCAAAGACAATTAAGGAGTTGTATGATGAATTAAATGGAAAGGATATATTAATTCTAGTTCCGGGAAGCAGCGTGACAAGTGATTATTTTAATGTACAAAAGTATATTGAGAAAAAAAAGCCGGTAATAATAAGTGTAAATTTTATTCATGATAAAATTGATTCAGATTATGTTTATATGAGTAATGTACGACGTTATTCTTTGATGATTGGAAATGAAAAATTACAAAATTGTAAAAAGATAACTACATCTAATATTAAGACAAAACCAGATGATAATGAAATGATTATTTCATTTAATGATTTAATAAAATGTGGTTGGAATAATCTTGATAATTCGACAATTATGTTACTTAGATTATTGGATAAATTCCATTTAGATAGTATTGCATTAGCAGGTTTTGATGGATATGATGTGAATATTAAGAGTAATTATGCTACTAATAGTTTAGAGTTATCTAATGTAAGAGATAATCCTATGGAGTTGAACGAAGAAATCCATAGTATGCTTGAGGATTATAAAGCAACGAGAAATAGTCATACTAAGATTCAATTTATTACTCCTTCTAGGTTTTCAGAAATATTTGATGAGGGGATACAATGATTAGATATTTAATAATGGATGTTGATGGAACATTAACTGATGGAAAAATATATATGGGAGCTTCAGGAGAAGTTATGAAAGCTTTTGATATAAAAGATGGATGTGGGATTAAAGATATTCTGCCAAGATGTTATATTACTCCAATAATAATTACTGCGCGAGAAAGCAAAATACTTACAAACAGATGTGAAGAGTTGGGCATTAAACATGTCTATCAGGGAATAAGAAACAAACTAGAAAAACTTCATTCTCTTGTAGATGATTTAAGTGAATGCGCATATATTGGAGATGATATATTAGATTTGCAATGTATGGAACCAATAAAGGAGGCGAGAGGTATAGTAGGGTGTCCAGCAGATGCAGCTAAAAAAGTGTTAAAAATTGCAGATTTTATTTCTAAAAAAGATGGTGGAAATGGAGCTGTAAGAGAATTTATTGAATGGTTGGAGATAAATAAATGAAAAAATGTACTATTTTTTTAAAATCATTATTAGTGATATGCTTAGTTTGTATGTCAATAGGATGTACAATGGTAAGTGCGAGTGATCTTGGATTAGCAAATTCTAAGATTGTTGAATTGGGATCTTTCGGTTCAAATGGGGAAAATATATCTTCATCGAATAGAGCAAGAACAAAAAACATCTATAAAACATCTGAGCAGGCATTTAAGTTTGAAAGCAGCAAAGCAGCGGGAATGAGATATGCAGTCGTAGGATTTGATGCAAATGGCAAGAGAGTGCTTGATTCAGGCTGGCAGACAGGAGCAACATACATACTTGGAAAAGAAGTGGTAAGCTACAGACTGTTATTCTCATATACAGATAACAGAACAATGACGTCAGCAGATACATTAAAAATTGAGAGCAGCATAACATTCAGTGCGGTGGAAACAAAAAGCAGTGTTATTGAGGTGGGCTCGTTCGGAACAGATGGAAAGAATACAGTGTCATCAAACAGAGCAAGAACAGTAAATAGTTATAAGGTATCTGAAAAGACATTCAAGTTTGAAAGCAGCAAAGCAGCGGGAATGAGATATGCAGTCGTAGGATTTGATGCAAATGGCAAGAGAGTGCTTGATTCAGGCTGGCAGACAGGAGCAACATACATACTTGGAAAAGAAGTGGTAAGCTACAGACTGTTATTCTCATATACAGATAACAGAACAATGACAGTAGAAGATACATTGAAAATAGAAAAGAGTCTATCTATTATACCAGCTAGCGCAATTGATGATTGGGAATTACCTATAATGTGAGATATATCAATTTACTATCGTGATTACATTGAAAAAACAAATCAATGTAATCACCATCATATTAATATCTGCTATGATTAGTAAACGTCAAATCATACGCAGGTCGTTAAAATCAACGCCGCCTATTATGAGCGACGTGGTTTCCGGCATTCATCCGGAAGGCTATCTGACCATGGCATGAGATAATCCAATTTTGTAGGATCTATATTTCCTCTTTCATCACAGAGTTTAGGCAACTCTGTAAGGATATATTTAAAGTAATAATACGGTCGCAGATTATTCAGCTTTGCGGTTTCAGAAATACTATATACCATTGCGCTGGCAGAGGCTCCTTTTGCAGTATTGTGGAACATCCAGTTTTTCTTGCCAAGGCAAAAGGTACGTATAGCTCTCTCTGAGGCAAAATTATTAATTGGAACATCACCATCTTCGAGAAATATTCTTAGGTATTTTTCCTGATTAATTACAAAATTAAGTCCATGACCTGTTTTGGATTTTGGAGGTACTGTACAGTCACTCGCCTGCTGTTTTACCCACGCAAAAAACTCTTCAACCATCGGCTTGATCAGTTCCTGCCGTTTTTGAAGACGTTCCTTTGATGAGCGCTTACATACATTGTGTCAGTATAAAAATGTAGACATTATAGCTAGCAGGAGTGGTATGCGTGGATCATGTGCATCTAAGCGTGGTAATATCGCCAAAACTAAGTATTTAAATTTTATAGGATACTTGAAAGGCAAAAGTACGCTGATGATATATGATAGACATCCGGAGCTACAAAGTAAATGGGATAATGTATTTTGGAATAGAGGCTATTAAGTAGAAACAATTGGTAATATCACTGATGAAGCAGTGCAGAAGTATATAAATGAGCAGGCAGAAGAATCTAGAAAAGAAGATTCACGGAGGAGCGTTTTATAGACGACCGGTAAAAGTGCATGCGATACCGCCCTATTGGGCGAAGCAGTAATGTATGCCCTTTGGAGGGCTAAAATTAAACCATCACTTGAAGAGGTGGTTGCTAACATAGAAAAAAGTTAATATATTGATATAGAAGATTGTTGATAGAATTTTAGAAAAATAGTAATTGAGTAAGTAAATGAGGAGCATAACAATGGGAAAGGCAGTTAAGACAAAAAAAGAATTAGACGAAAATAAACGTGCGTGGGAGAGTACAACATTAAAAATTGGATTAGTTTCAAGTATTGTTACTGTTTTAAATTTGATATTGGATGGTATATCGATATTTTATGTTAACCGTTTAGTGTTTGCAATAATAGGAATTATTGTTGCAGTAATTTTAGTAATTGTTTTTTCAAGCAAAAAATTAGAAAAGAAAATTGATAAAATAAAAAATAAAGAATATGTTAGAAGAATAATAGAGGCTACAAGTCTTTCGGCATTGTTTACGTTTTTAATTGAGCGTACAATCATACCTTTTGCAACAGAAAATTTCCAATGTAAAATTTCGGCTATATATATGATCGCAATATTTATAGCATTACCTGTCATTACTTTTATAGTCTTATTTAAAAAGAAAGAATGGAATTATAATGTAGATTAATCAGTTTGTATTTTTGGGGTCTCTTTCTGGGATCAGGCACCATTAAATTTTATAAAATAATAAATTCAATACACAGACTATTGATTGTATATAAACCTGACTTTTGCAGGAAAATAAGTATAAAATATCCGTCAAGCCCAGTAATACAAGGCTTGGCGGGTTTGTTGTTTTTCCAGATTTTCAGTAAGCACAAAATAATTCGATATATTGCATAACTGATTTGTAAAATTCATAATGAATAACAGGAAGTGCTAGTGTTTTATTACATTTTGCTTTGCTAGTGAATAATCTGGTTCTAATTGTTCCACCTGTCCAGTGTAAAGTGAGCCACTTCATCTACAATTGTGTTTATGATTCCTTATCTTGTCTCACTTGACCTCTTGATTGTCCAGCCATAGACCATTATACTGTCCTTATTAAGAGAAAAGGAAAGGCTCCGGAGCCCCCTCCTGCAAGATCGGCTTCCGGAACCTTGGTAAACACCATATATATTGTAACAGATTTTACAAGAAAAGGACAGCATATTTTTATCAGAGAGCAGTGAATATCTTTGTCTCATATGTCAGAAAGGCAGTCTTATCTTCCGTGATTACTGCAGCCGCATTATAAGATACGAGGACGGAACACATGAATGGCTCAGAATTCCAAGGCATCAGTGCAGCAATGATAAGTGTCGCAGAATCCACCGGATGCTGCCTGATATACTTACACCGTTCAAGCACTATAATGAGTTTAATATAGAGGAGCATATGAAGTCGATAGGTTACAGACTGCTTGGATTAAGCGAGGAACTGCTGGAAACAGGCATTTCGCTGCTCAGTCACATGTAAAATGTAGTAAAACGCTTGAATCTAGCAAACAGATGCAAGAGTTATTAAAAATCTAGCGTTGGAATATTGAGCGCTTACTCAAAGGGAGGAAATCTTTAGAATGAAAGGTCAATATACGAAGCTTTTTCTAATTGGAAATGGATTTGATCGCTGGCAGGGACTTCCTACCTCTTACGATAATTTTAGACAATATTATTTTGAACACATTCTTGAAATTTCTAAGCAACTAAGAATCAAAACAGAAGTGGATAAAGCTGGAAATATAATTACGCCTGTCGAAAAAATTTTTGGAGATATTTTTAATCCCAAGAAATTACCAGGTGAGTTCTTCTGGAACTTTGAATCATCAATGGCATTGCTTGATGATCAGAATATAGCACTGTATTTTGGCAAATCGTATAAAGGTGTTTATCAAATGCAGGAAACATTAAATGCGGCTTTGGAAATTTTACGAAAAGTTTTTGGAGATTGGATCAAGTCGATCTCGATAGAGGACAAGGAAACTGGCTATATATTTGATGATAGTTGCTATTTTATCAATTTTAATTACACTAATACATTAGAGAAAAGATTTCAGGTTGATGAAAGAAATGTGAATTATATACATGGAGATTTCTCAGATGCAGAATCGATTGTGTTTGGTCATTCTAAGCATCCAGAAATTGCTTTCCCAGAGCTTATGGAACAAAAATTTATCCATAGAATTGGTGGAGGCAAGAGCAAAAGGTTAAGAGAGTTATATCTTGTAGAGAATGCATTATATGAAACAGACAAACATGTGCAGGACAATATAGATGACCTCTGCGAGTTTATGACTATAGATGGAGTGCATATAGAAGATATAACAGATATTTACGTATTAGGACATTCATTTGGAGAACCTGATTTCAAATACTTTGAATTTCTCGTTAAAGCAACACAAGTAGGAGTGGATTTTAATAAATTATCTGCTTTATGGCAGATAAGGAATATTGGAATACAGAACATGTCAGAAGCTGAATTGTTGGAATGGATTCAGTTGAATATTATGTATACAACACTACATAGAAAAACAATACTTCAGAAGGAGAATATTTCTTTTCCTAAAGAAGAAATGATGGAAAAAACATTGTTCGGGAAAACGAATGTCTATACAGATGGTGATGGTAGGGTTCATAAAGTAGAAGAAGCTATGCAAAAAGCTCAGGAGGCTGTCCATAAGAGATTTGTAATGGAGCAGGCTGCCAGAACAAAGGAAGTTATAGAAGAACTTTGCATATTAAAACAGGTAAAGCAGCTTCCTGGTGATTGCTGCTCGGTACTTGGAGCTGCTGATTATATAGATGGTGGTCATGATAAGCGTATCCAAAATGCGAAGTGGCATATATCCTATTTTAGCGATACTGATAAGGAACAGATTGAGAGAGTTATGAGGAGGGTTGGCTGCACAGATTACAAGCTTTATCAAAGTATAGATGAATGTATAGGGACTTTTAGGAAGTAGAGGCGATGATTGATGCAATAGTGCAGCAGAATATGACACAGAAAGATTTATCAGCTAAAACCGGAATTACGCAGGCGGATATAAGCCGGATCGAGAATGGAATGTATAAAATTCTATTTATTGCTTTTATATTATGATCTATTCTGCTATACTGATATTAAATAATTAGCGGATGGAATACGATAATTTACCAATTGCCGGGAGGATAAATATGGCGGTAATAATAGAGCCTATTATAAAGAATATAAGAGATACAAAAGTTAAGATTTTTTTGGAATCAAAGGGCATTAAAGAGTCGGAAAATGATGATAGACTTGAATTGTCTGCGTGGCTGGAACATTTATTGGATAGCGGACGAATTTCTGAGGAAGAAATCAATGACTTCTTTTTTGAGGAACTTATGTCGGGAAAAAGGCAGCTTGTAAGGATATATTCTTTAAAGTCTGTTAGAAAAATGAAAAGGGTTCAGGATTGGACCGATTTTGTACGAGAGTATGATTGCCCTGATTTGAGTTTTAATAGAATAATAAGCACATCGTTAAGTGACGAGGATGTAAAAGTATGTGCTATTAATTCAAAGATATTTGATGGAAAAATACAAAAAATAGAATTGATATTTGTTTATAAAATTAAACTTGAAAAAGATAATAGTATAAGTGCGACATATTCATATATACCAGTAGTATTTGATTTCACGGACAGGAAACTTACTATAAAGGTTTGGAATAGAGATGATGTGTGTGAAGGCTATAGACCTATGGAACAGCTAGATTGGATATTTAACAGATTACAAGACCTGCTTGATTTTGAAATAATGCCAGCTTCTGTTAAAGCACAGAAAGTTTTGTATAGAATGAGCAAGGCTTTGTTTGACGAGTTCTATGGACATCTTCCTTCTGTAACAGAGGTTAAAAACAAAAAGGCGAATATTCCAGTTATAGTTAATTCTCTATTAGACGGAATTACATTGAGTAATTCAATAATCAAAAATGGATTGCGGACTATGAATGACGATGTAATAAATGTGAATGATGAAATATACAAGCTGGTTCAACAAATAGCGTTATTTGATTATTTACAAGATCATACATTACAAGATTTATTACAAAACACGGATAAATATATATCAAGAGTTAGATTTAGTGATAGGGATAATTTGACAGCTTCATTAACAAGCGAAAAAGGAGTAAGGTGTATTTTTGATGCTAAAACATTTATGTGTGTTAGAAACTCGTTGGATTTAGTGGAACAGATAGTGTCTATTGTGGTTACATTTTCTCAGAATAGTGGTAAAGGGCTTATGTCTGTTAAATATGATGCATCAGATGGAAGATTTTTAACTATACATGTATTAAACAGTAGATACTATACCAACGATGATTATAAGAAAATATGGGAGTTGTATAATACATATGAATCAGAGTATATTTCAGAGGCTGAACAATTACCTGTCCAATTTGATGTTGAGGCAATGTGAAAATTTAAGCGATGATATTTTGGAAAAGATGCTTCAAGTCGATAAATATGAGATAAATAAACTGGTAGATACTTTACATAATGAACATGTGTTGAGATATAAATGGACTTTTAAGTGTCCACATTGCAATAATTTAAATACGGTATTTGAGGATGATAAAGAGGAAAATACATGTCAATTTTGTTCACAAGGAATCGATGTTTGCGAATTAAAAAGAGGTGCAAGGATACAGTATATGGTTGACCGAAGTGACTTTGAAGAATATCTGAAAGAAAGAGATGATACCTACAGCGACTCTGGTGGGAAAAAAACTAATTCATACAAGGTAGTACCTATGAAAAATCCGATTGTACAAAATGATCGAAGCTGTGATGGAGGACCGCATAATATGGAAGAACAACAAAAAGAAACGCGTTTATTTATTAGTCATAGTTCATTAGATAAGGAATATGTTAAGGCTTTTGTAGAACTTTTAGAGGACATGGGAATGACAGAAAATACTATTTTTTGTAGTTCTTGTGAGGGGTATAATATTTCCTGGGGGAAAGATATCTATGGTTATTTAGCTAAAGAGTTTAAAAATGATAGAAAAAATCTTATGGTTTTGTTTATGCTTTCTGATAATTATTATAAGAGTCCTGCATGTCTGAATGAGATGGGAGCTACATGGATATTAAAGAAAGATTATAGAAGTATTTTATTGCCTGGATTTGAGTACGAAGATATAGATGGAGCCATTAATGCACAGCAAATAGGAATTAAATTGGATGATGCAAATTTAAATATGCAGCTTAACGAAATAAAAAGACAATTTTCGGATATATTTAATCTTGTGCATTTATCTGATAATAAATGGGATCGTGTAAGAGAATCATTTATCAAAAAAATAACAGATATAAGAAATAGCAAAAATAAGGCAGCAGAATGATGGGGAAAGTTTTTTATATAAAATATCATTTATTATTGTGAATATATAGGATTATTAGAATTTATAAAGGTATATAGGTTGGTATGAATATGGCATATAAGTTGATAGTTGAAAACTATGGAAAAATTGAAAGAGCTGAAATTGAAGTTACACCCTTGACACTGTTCGTAGGTGATAATAATAGTGGAAAAAGCTATCTGCTATCATTAATATGGGCACTTTTATCAGAAGATAATATAATGTTATGTCAGGACTTAGATAATTTGTTAAAAAGTAATTTGCCACAATTTTATATGGATCTTCATAATTTAATAACTGATAAACAAATTAAACAAATTGAAATTGACGAAAAAGATATAATTCAATTCATTAATGAACTTTTTAAGGTAAATAAAGATAAATTTGTGAAATCTATTTTTAATTTTGATGGAATGAGTATTGGTAAAATTGAAATTCAAAATAATTCTAAGCACCAATACAGAATTAAGATGGATACTACGGTTGAAGATAGTGGAATAGAAATTTATGAAAGTGACGAGTTGTGGATGCGATTTGTGTTTAGTTCAGAACTTCCATATAAAAAAGTTATAAGCAGAATTATAACACAAATGATTAGTGGGTTTTTAAAAAATAATTTAGCACCAGGCTCAACGTTTTATCTTCCAGCAGCACGTACAGGATTTATGTTGGCAAAGAATACGATAAATCAAGTGGGAAGAAAGAGGGCGTTTGATTGGCAAATAGGAAATGGCATAGCAATGAAGTCAGCGGAAGTCTCACCGTTTCCTAAGCCTATAATTCATTTCCTGGATACAATTGATGATTTGAATTATAATACAAGAGAAAGTTCACGGCTGAATTTAATAGAGTGGATCAATGACAATATGGCAAATGGTCGTGTTGAATGTATAGATAATAATAGTGGAACTATTCAATATATTCCAAAAGGTATGGATAGTGGAATTCCATTGAGAGCTACTTCGGGCGTAGTCACAGAATTGGCTCCTTTAATATTATTGTTAAGATATTCAAGAACAATAAAGGAAATATGTTATGAGGAACCGGAAATGTGTCTGCATCCGCAGTTGCAATATCAGATGGCACGGTTGATTATACGTATGGTGAATTCAGGAATTAATATTGTTGCATCGACTCATAGTGATATTATTATTCAGCATATCAATAATATGTGTCAGCTAAATGGACATTATGATGAAAATAGAGCTATATTGAATCAGATGGGATTATATAGTGATGATTTAATAAGTATAGATGAAATTTCTATATATCAATTTACAGATATATCAGGCAAGACTAAAGTTGAAAAAATTGTTCCTGATAATAATCAATTCAGAGTTCATTCATTTTCGAATGCATTGAATAATCTATTGAATCAGACATTGGCGGTTTCAGATATTATATGTGATGAGGAAAAATAAAATGCTTCCAGAACACGTTGTAGATAAATTGAAATACTTTAATAGTTCAAAATATATAGTTGAAAATGGAAAGGTAGAATTAAAAGAAAAGAAAAAAGAGGGGAAAGTTCACCTGATATGCAAACTTAAGAATTGTACACTAATTTTTAACGATCCGGAGAAAAATACTTTACCATATTTGGATGAAAACATAAAATATGCAAAGTCATGTCCGGATAAGTTCTTATTTGAGTTGGACTTAGATGATAAATGGATACTCCATGTAATGGAATTTAAGAAAACAATTAATACTTCTACTATTGCGAAATCAAAGAGACAGTTTGTTATGGGAATATACAATGCGCGAGCATTGGCGGCCTTTTTAAATATCGAAATAAAAGAGGTTCGCATTTATTCGGCATATAGGAAAGATGAAATTGAGGGAAAGTCATTGATACAAATGAGGAGCGCTAATTGTGATCCGGAAGCATTATGTATTATGAAAGACTGGAATGATGGAATATGTAATTTGAATATTGACTTAAATAAGATAAAGTTTGAGCACAATAAGATTAAATTAAATCAATACGGCAATGGGATGTGTGAATTGTGAATTTGTTACAGTGATAATAATAGCAGCAGTAATACCAAGAATGAGTTATCTGATGATTTGCCAAGTGGCAGAGTTTGTTAACTTTTGGTAAAACGTGCAACTAAAGAAAATTTGTACGCAACCGAACAGATAAAAAACCTTGAAAATAAGCCAAAAACCTGTGTTTTTGATTGAAAAAATGCAGGTTTTGCAAAATCTCTGGAAGCTCACATTTATAGATAACCTATCTGCCGTCTGCCACCTGCCAGCGTATAAAAAAAGATTGCGAACTGCATGCAATATGCAATCAAACTAAATATAATGAAGAAAAAAGAGGAGGCGATATCTATGGCAAGAACAGCAATACTCCAGAGAGGAATTTCTTTTGAAATGAAACTTCCGGCTTATGAGGAACCTGTTGCGTATGGTTCTCTTACAAAGGAACAGTTCGATGCAGAAATAGAAAAAGGCATGGAAGATATTAAAGCTGGCAGAGTATATTCAGCAGATGAAGTTGAAGCAGAAATGAAACGGGAATTTGGTATATGAAATATAAAGTGATGTATACAGCAGGAGCCAAAAGAGATCTGAGAAATATTTTCATATATATTTCAGAGGAACTGTTAGCTCAAGAGAACGCTGCCGGACAGAAGACATTTCAGAAAATTAAAATTTAATATGGAACCAGGTGTTTGAGCAGTTAGTCTATGAAAAATAGGGGGCTGCTTTTTTCATACAAAGTCCATCTGAAGATGTGTGATTTAATACTAACGGAATACTATTTTACAGTCGTAAACGCTCCATAGTGAGTACCCACTAAATTCTACAGCCACCATCATGGCGACTGTGGGATACCCCTCTATTTTCTGACATGTTTCGGAAGTTTATCAGACCACGGAAGCAATTCTTTCAAAAAACTTCTGTCTGTATCTTCCATATGCTTTGGTATCTCCTCCAGAAGATGCTCAAAGTAATCATAAGGTTTTAGGTTATTAGCTTTTGCTGTTTCTGCGATGCTGTATATCATAGCTGAAGTCTTGGCTCCATTAATGGTATCTATCATATGCCAGTTCTTCTTGCCTACACAAAAGCCTCTTATTGCTCTTTCACTTGCATTGTTATCGATGGGAACTTCTCCATCTTCAAGGAATACTTTTAAATATTTTTCCTGATTTAGTGCATATGTGAAAGCGTCATGAAGCTTTCCTGAACCAGAAACTTCTGTCTGATTTTGTTTAAGGTACACGAAAAAAGCATCCACAAGCGGTTTAATTATTGCCTGTCGCTGCTCAAGACGTTCCTTGGAATGAAGTTCTTTTAGTTTACCTTCTTCTCGATAGATTGCCTGGATCTGCTTCATAGCCATATATGATATAGTTCCTTTTCGTGCTTCCTTGGGAATTACTTCCCAAGCCTGCTCGAAGCGGAGTCTCATATGAACCCAACATCCTGCTATAGTCAGGTCTTCTTTCTCTTTTTCAAGAGTGTGATATACCTGATAACCATCAGTTACGCAGATTCCTTTAAACTCTTTCAGGAATTCTCGAGGATGGGAAGCGTTTCTCGTCAGCTGGTATTCATACAGGATTATCTGTTTTTCAGGATTCATATATCCTGAACGATAAACCCACATGTAGCTTTTGCTGCCGGCTTTTCTTCCTTCCTTATTTACGGGTACAGGAGTTTCATCAGCCTGAATCACATGATAATCGTAGATTAACTCATGAAGGTAATCATACATAACCGATATATATGATTCACCCAGACGGATCATCCAGTTTGCCATGTTTTGTCTAGTGATAGCTAAACCATAGCGTTCAAACTCTTTTTCTAATTTATAAAGAGGAACTGCGTTTACATACTTGCCATTCATTATGGCTGCAGCAATGGATGGTGATACAGGACTTCCTTTAAGAAGCCCTCTTGGATGTTCTGCTTTTACCATATGGCCATCTTTCTTGCTGGCATACACACCTACATGATGTTCTGTAACTATAACCTTTGCAGGGATAAATTTATACCGTTTTGAGATAGCATCTGGAAGCTGCTTCCAGCCATTTTCTCCAAACTCAGCGATAAGCTCGTTCTCTGTCATGTAGTGGTTAATACGATTTACTGGAAGACCTGACATATCAGCGTCCTTTTTGCCTGAAGTTTTCTTTCCTCGTGGTTTAGGCTCAAGATCTTCTGGTTCGTCAGCTGATAAATCACATACAGCCTCAGCTTCATTGAAGAAAACAATAGTTCCATTAACTTCCATAAATGAAATCTGGGCTGCATCCTCCATCTTTTCAGAGGATTGTCCAAAGCGGGCCTTTTTTGAAAGAACAAGCTGTTCCATCAAAGTCTGCATCTTTTTATTGAGAGACTGCACTTCGTTGGTGAGTAACTCAACCTGGTTCGTAGCTTTAGCCATTTCTTCTTGTTGATTAAGAAACATCTGCACAAGAAACGACTTGTCTACGTTATTAAGTTGTTCTTCTGTGTACTTAATAGCCATAATGGAACTCCCGTTTTTGATATTTCCATTATAGCTTAAACTGCTGAATAATGCTAATCCAAGCCATTTAATTAGTAGTAATTATGACGGTGGATAACACCTCTGAGAAACTGAATAATCTCGGCTTTTTCAGAGGTATTATCCACGAAATAGATATAGATTGTGCATTTACATTTGCGTAATGTACCGTCTAAACTGCATTTGTGGATAAGTACCAATATCAATTAAATATGCTCTAAAATTAAAAAACTTTTTTTCTACGTATTGCACAAAAACTACAATCCTTTAGGAGGATTGGTTAACTCTGTAATCGGATGCTTTGCGACAATGGAGAAGCCTTCCATAAGAAGCCTGTATTGTTGAGGTGTTATTTCAAGAGCTTCTGATGTATTTCGAGGCCAGCTGTATGCACCTGCTTCCAATCTCTTATATAAGAGAAGAAATCCATCGCCTTCCCAGAGCAGCCCCTTGATTCGATTATTCTTTTTTCCGCAGAACAGGAACAGAGTATCCTTATCATAAGGATCCAGCTTAAACTGGAAACGAATCATAGTTGCAAGTCCTTCAATACCCCTGCGAAGGTCTGTTTGTCCGCAAGCAATGTAAATACGTTTGAACCCAGAAGCATCATTCAACATAGGCAAGGGCTCCGATAAGTTTTTTTATGAACTCTGTAGAAGTGGTTTCAGGAATATCAATCTTCGCTTTACCTATGTGCATTGTAACTACTGCATTGGATCTAATGGCTGACTTAACCGGCACATTAGCTGGCTCTGCCGGAACTGGTAATGACACAAACTCAGGCATCGAAAGCGTGTCTGGTATTTCCATGGCCTCTACACAAATGGTTTGAACTTTTTTGTACCAGTAGTAATAAGTATCCTTACTTATTCCGTGGTTTGCCAGCCATTCTTTTGTCTTAAGGCCTGAATGCTGACAATCGTGAATCATTCCTGCCCAGTATTGTAGTTTTGCTTGATCAATTTTTCGTCTACTCAAAATATCTGCCTCCTATTGTGAAATTCGCAAAATTCGTCACGAAAAACACGAATTTTGCTACAGATATTTTATGACAGATGAATGCTGATTTTAAAGGTACTCACTATGGAGCGTTTACTGTAAAACTTTCGGGTAATCAAACTTTTTGAGGGTTTGCCAAAGTTTATGAGGGTCAGTCGTGAGGGGCTGGACCTTTTAGAATGCCAGTTTTTGAGGGTTTGGTTTGAGGGGCTTTCGTGAGGAAAATTTATGAGGGCCTGATGTTATACCAGACCCTTTTTGTGGTTATTCTATTTCGTATTCTTCAGGGTATGGGATTTCATGATCTGAAAGTATCTTTTTTAATTCTTAGATATATTTGTATTTACGCTCTATTTCAATCCAGTTTCCGTGACACAAAGTGTGACATTCAGATAATTCCTCACGAGTAATCTCATAATCAGGTCAAAGTATACATTTATGATTTTTGCTAAAAGCACAATAGTTTTCCATGTGATTCTCCTTAAAATTATTCATCTTCAAAATAAGTTACAGGGTTATAGTCAGTTACTCCATTAAGAATGGGGCTGTTCTAGCTGCATAAAGAAATCTGTTCCTGAAATGCTCAAAGTCACGGAACATAGAATGTTCAGAGTTGGCGTAGAATGTAATTAATTCAATTAATTCCTCTCTTGCAGCCGTAGGGGTTCCGGCATTTCTGGAATTAAATCGCACATACATTTCTTTTAGTTCACGATAATCCTTAAGTTTATTGTAGATATGGAAAATGGCATCTTCATAATCGTAAGTGTTCATTAGGACATGAAAATGTTGATCTACGCGTGGTTCAGAATGATAGTGGATATTATCCTGGTTAGCCAAAATTAACCAGCGATATTTTTTTAACAGATATACTTCATCTGAGATGGGGGGAAAATGGGGCGGCCTTCTTCTAAAGATAACTGTTCCTGTCGTTCACGATCTCGTTGGCGATAATACTTTAGAAGCTGCCAGATGTGGTTATCAATCATTCTTATGATCCATTGAATTACATGAAATGAATCCACAACCGGAACAGAATTGGGAAAATATTTATCAACGTAATCTATGTATTGGTTGTACATATCGGAAATAAGATATTTAACACCATTACGTTCTTCTGGTGGAATAGAGGTGAAGTAAGATTCAGTTACACTAACTCGTCGACTGCGTAACAAATCAATTGGGTCACCGGTATGAAAATCCTGAATGATTAGTGCATACTTGCAGTTATCATCCATATACAGGTATACCTAATCAATGGAGATGGCATCAGTAAGTGGTAATCTATCAAGCTTTACATAGCGATTGAATATCTCGTGGGCATATGTATCAGATACATTAAAATGTTTAGCGATTGATGCAGAGGTTTCTAATAGATTTCGATAAGCATTAACTATTAGCATATCCGTAGCATTGGTAGTTCTGCGTTGCCTGTTGACAAACTTGAATGATTCGCTTGTGTCATACCTGCATTCCGGGTTAGAACAACGCCATCGACGTTGTTTGAGAATTAGGATAAGCGAGTAATTATCCTGAAGAATAGGATGTTTAATTTTCCTGCTTCTCACACCGCGTGAAGGCATTCTGTATCCACAAATAGGACAGAAATGCGCTTTTCATAACGGGCAGCCTGCATGATATGTCTTTTCTCGTTATCTGAGCAACCCAGCATTATGTCTGCAAATTCTTTATAATATGGTTCTTTGTCGTAGGTTATTTCTCCAAATAAAATTGAATCAGTTTTTCTTGTGTTATATTTCTGGTATTGCGAATGACTTTAATTCGTTTACCGATTGCTATAATTCCTTTATTTGATATCATTTAGTATATATATTCTCCTTTGGTTGCGCATTTTATATATCAGCGTTGAAAAATTAAGGACTACAATACAAAAATTTATAAAGATATATTATTGAATATTTTTATTTTTAATATAAGAAAAAAGGTATTCATCAGTATTTGTACTGATTTTATTTTTATTATCAGCAAGAGACGATGTTCGCAGTTCATTGATAAATGCTATTTTTTTATTTAAATCAAGGGACGAAGCCAAAATAAGGTTTTCATCGATGCTTAAAATATCTGATTCTATGTCGGATGATTCAGAAGAAAAAATCTTTGAATATTCCTTTTTGTCTTCAATTATATGCAAAAAATCATTTTTGGTAATAAGAATTTTTTTATTATTCATTTTTAATTGACCAAAAAGAAAATTTTTATCATTTGGGTCATCCAAATTGAACTCATAGTCAGATAATATCATTCGGTTAGTGGTTGGTCGTCTAGGCTCACCACTGGAAGTTGTAAGTACTGAGCAGACTCTGCATCGCATAGATTCATTTAATATGAACATATGTTGGAAATTTAAAAATGATAGTTCACCAATTTCCTCATTTTTTAAGATACAATAGCATGTTGATAAAGGAATAGAAATAAGCATACATCCGGTATATTTTTTGAAAATGTCATTGTTTTGGATATCTTTCTTACCTGTACTAATAGTAAATTCTACACAGCATCGTTTGGATGCTGTTTCAGAAAATGATATTCTTCCTTTGATGATTTCCCGGACACCAGAAACTGTTGAAAAAAAATAGGTGAAATAGTTAGTATTGAGATATCCACGGAATGCAGGTCTGTCTGTATTTAGGATGATATTATCATTTTCAGTAAGCTCAAGAATACTGTTTGAAGCAGATGAAACAATATTATTGAAATCAGATGAGGCAATTGTATTAAAGATATTATTTCTTAAGGCATTTGAAAGCTGTACTAGTTGATTTAGGGAAAAATTAGCATCTCCCCTTAGTAATTTTGATAATGTAGATTGTGCAATTCCACTTCTTTCCGAAAGCGACTGTTGTGTTATTTTTTGAGAAAGCATTAGCTGTTTTATAGTATTAATCACTTTTTTATTAATGTTAATAACGGAGTTGTTATCTATATTTTTATTAAATTTATCTGTCATTAGAATTACCTCACAAAATATTATATATTATAATAACTTAAGAACAATTATATTTCAAGTTAGTATTTGATATATTATTATAAACGGACGAATATCACAATACGAATATAAAATATTCCTAATAGACTAATATAGCAAATATAGATAAAATGGATGTTATAGATTTGGATGGTTTGTTGATAGACATCAGAGTAAAATAGTTGTAATATTCAGGCATAGGCAAGAGACGCGTCAACTTGTTGTAATAACACTTTAAGATTAGATATATGTAAAGGAGAAAATAATTATGGATTCCAAAGGGAAAGTCAAAATTGTATGTGCTGTTATTACACTCGCAGGCTCATGTATTTCTTTTTTTGCAGGAAACAAAAGCGGTATAAATAGTCAGAATAAATATATAAAATCACAGGTTGCAAATGTGTATGGTGATGATAACACCGTGACTATTAATAGTGTAAATGATCTGATAAAAGAATATGTTGCTTTAACTAAGAGAAATGACACGCTTGAGAAACAGAATCAGCAGTATTTTGATGAAAATACCGATTTGAAAGCCACGAAAAAAGATCTGGAAGACAAAACAGCTGGACAGCCAGAGTATAGTTTTGTTTCAGCAGGATTGATGATAGATGGAGATAGTGTTCCAGTAGATACTGCTAATTCAGTTATTCTTTTTAATGGTAAAGAGTATTGGAGCAAGGAACTTGCTTCTAAGCTTGTTTCCAATGACAAACAGATTAGAAGATTAGACGATAGTATTATAGTAGGTAATATTGTTGCAGATCCAACTAATTTGTTTAGTTTGCATATTAATGACAGTAGTGGTGCGGTGCTAAGTGATATGGGTAATGATTCATATGGAAATGCACATTCAAATGTTTTAAGCTCATATGATAGTATGTCTGGACATGCTGTGTTTGTTTTAAATAGGAAATATAAATATCTTAGGATGTCTATAGCGGCATCTGATTCGTGTAGGGACAATGCTACTATGCAGTATACAATTAAATCAGATGGAAATGTGGTATATACATCAAAGACCTTCAACAAACAGACACAGCCATTTAGTGAGGCGGCAATAGATATTGGAAACAGTAACTTACTTACCATAGAATTTAGCACAGATAATTTTGGAGAGAGTTTTATATATGATGCAGTGGTTTTTAATGTGGACAATTAATGGTATTGAAAGCCATATGGTGAAAACTAAAGAGAACAGATAAAACTATATGTTCGAATCCATTCAGCCAAAAGTTTCACGCCGATGAAGTAAGATGCGCACTTGTGATTATTTCATGTCAGGAGCATTGGAGCTAAGATTAACTTAGCTCCAATGGTTTTTAGTTGCAAACAGCCGTACTATAAGATAGTGTAATATACTATAGATTGTATATTGCTTTTTATAAATTACATATGGTATTATATTTTAGTAAAGGGGTAAATAAAGGAAGACTAACTATTAAAAGTCAAGCCTTAAAATGATATTTTTTGAATAAATTACAGAAATGTATTTTAGATATATTTGGAACTCAGTTAGAGGTCCTTGAACCTTGAAAACTGTATGACAAAAAGAGCATCGTGATAGGTGCTCAAAAAAGGAGTATTGAATTAGAAAGATTTAAGCTGCTTTTATGTATTGCTGCTTTGTTTTTTCAAGATGATAAATCACTCGAACCAATTTTTTTACAGCGTGTGATATGGCAACATTGTAATGTTTACCTTCCGCTCGTTTTTTAGCAAGATAGGCTGCAAATGTTGGATTCCAGTGGCAGACATATTTGGTGGCATTATACAAAGCGTATCGCAGGTATCTGGAGCCACGTTTTTCCATATGTGCGTAGGCACCATCCAGTTGTCCGGATTGATATGTTGATGGCGAAAAGCCGGCATAAGCTAAGATCTTATCAGGAGAATCAAAACGATTGAAATCACCGATCTCGGCAATAATCATAGCTCCCATGCGATAGTTGATTCCAGGAATGCTAAGAATTGGAGAGTTGATTTCATCCATGATGATTTTAATCTCATTTTCGATTTCATCAATCTCTGAATCAAGTTCCTGAATAAGTTTGATGGGGTGCTTCAATTCAAGAGATTTGGCTGGCATATTTGAGCCGATAGAAGCTCTTGCAGAATCTCTGAAAGTAATAGCAGTATCTTTACCGTATCGACCTTTGGAAGATTCAGAAAGAAGATTTGTAAGTCTGGTAAGATGTGCAGTAGCTACATGTTTAGCACTGGGAAATTCAGAAAGCAATGCATAAACAGATGCCATATGAAGTGTTGGTACAAGTTTTTCTAATTCAGGGAATAAGATACAGACCAGTCTTGAAACGGAAGTTTTTAGCTTGGCACGTTCTTTTACTTTATCAAAACGATAACGAGTTAATGACTTTAACTCTTCGTTGTGGTAAGATGTGTCTGAGTAGGACTTTAAGTTCATATCAGACATGAGCATGGAAGCAATCGTGCGGGCATCTACTTTATCCGTTTTCGTCTGTCTAAGGCTTAGACTTTTTCTGTACAGATTTGTATGTAACGGATTGATAACATAGGTGGGCAGACCTTTATCAATGAGATATCCAAGGAGATTGTAACTATAGTGTCCAGTAGCTTCCAGTCCTACTTTTACTTTTGTGACATCATCCATAACGGATTCAATCTTTTGATAAAGATCATTAAAACCATCTAAGTTGTTGAAGATGGTAAATGCTTTAAACAACACTTCGCTATCAGAGTTGGTGATAAAGCAATCATGCTTATCCTTTGCAACATCAATTCCTATGTAAATCATAATAAATCTCCTTTGAAATGTATTTAATGCTGTTTTAGAACCACAGGGTGCTCCTTGCGATTGTAACCTCGTTCTAAATAAACTGTCATGCGGTATCTAACTGATTAACAAATGAACAAAGAGACTGTGGTTGGAGCCTTCCTAAAACCATCAAGTGGTAGGAGAAATAAAACCAATCCACAGCATCTTATATATCATAGTCGAACCTACAGAAGAGGTAAAGAATGGACTATGACCTAATAGTTGTAAAGACCTTGGAGAGGGTCTATAAAAACTACTACTATATAATACGAGGAGAATAATCCATTACTCTCAAAAGAGAATAATTGGATTATATGTAAAACATATGATATCAAAAGAATATGATGTATTATTAAAAGCGTTTAAAAAGAATAAAGATAGAGTAAGCGAATTAGTAGAAAATGCTGATGAAGTAATTTATTATGATGAATTAAAAGATATTATTGGTATGAGAATGGATGGAGATATGTATTCACTTGCATTAGAAGAAGTTTTGGGAGTGAAAAATTGTCCGTTAGAAATACCGATATATGATGGATGGGATGAATATGGAGGATTTTTTTTATCCGATTGTAATTTAAATGAAATGGAATTTTTAATAAAACAGCATTATAGTAAAAAAAAATAAATATGGATAATCAAAGTTAATCTGAATATTTCGCGCCAGCAATACCATCAGCACGCTTTTAAGTGAGACTATGAAGAAAAGTCTGTAAATAATAATCTTCTATGATAATGATTGAGTTGGAAGCACTAAATTGGAGCTTCCAGCTCTTGTTTTATATATACGACATGATTTCAGGCATGTCAAGAGCGGACGTCAAAAACGTCCTTCTCATCATGCATACAGATTCTGTTATTCTGGGAGTCGTCTCTCATACATAATGCTGAGTTCGCCGTAGACCTGTCCCCAGTTCCGAATGCTCATAGTCCATTTTTTAGTGGCTTCGAAAGTTGCCAGATACAGGGCTTTCAGGAGCGCTGTATCACTTGGAAATACGCTTCTCTGACGGTTGAGCTTACGGTAGCTAGAATTCAGACTTTCGATAGCATTTGTCGTGTAAATAACCTTTCTGACATCCGGTGAGAACTTAAAAATCGGTGTTATTGCATCCCAGTTATCATACCAGCGTTTCATGAAATTTGGGTATTTTGCGGTCCATTTTTCAGTAACTCGATCCAGAGCCAGTCTAGCCTTTTCTTCATCGGAAGCATGATAAATCGTTTTTAGGTCGGAAGCGAACGCTTTTCTGTCCTTATCCGGAACATATTTTAGTGTGTTTCTTACCTGATGTACAATACATCTCTGATACTATGTTTTTGGAAATGCAGCGGCAATTGCCTCTTTAATGCCACTAAGACCGTCAGCGCAGATAATCAGGATATCCTTTACACCACGATTCTTCAGCTCATTCAGAACAGACAGCCAGTACTTTGAACTTTCATTATCACCGACAGTGATTGAAAGAACCTCTTTTTTTCCTTCTGTGTTGATGCCAAGAATGACGTAGGCAGCCAGTTTTCTGATCACTCCATTATCGCGTACGGAATAATGGATGGCATCTATATAGAGGATCGGATATACCTCATCCAGCGGTCGATTTTGCCGGTCTTCGATCTGAGGCAAAATTTTATCTGTAACGTCTGAAATAAAGCCTTCTGATGTCTCAAAACCGTAGATATCTTCGATGGTTTCGGATATTTGCCGGATCGTCATCCCTTTTGCATACATGGAAATAATCTTCTGATCGATATCAGAAATATCCTTCTGACGTTTCTTTACAATCTGTGGCTCAAATGTTGATTTACGATCCTGCGGAACATCGATATCCATGCTGCCATAGCTGCTGTTTACACGCTTTGATTTATATCCATTGCAGTAATCATCGCTATCAGATCGTTCAGATTTTTGGTAACCAAGATGATCATCCATTTCTGCTTCCATCATCTCTTTGATGGTGCCGCCAAGCAGATCCTTAAGCGCATCCTGGATATCTTCAGCAGTTTCAATATCATACTCATGAAGAAGTTGCTGAATGATGTTTCGCTTTCCTTCTGTCATTACTACTTTGTGTACAGGTTTCTTTTATCTTCTTGCCATAATAAAAGGCCTCCTATGATTTATATTTTACCATAGAAGACCTTGCTGTTATTAGCTATTTACAGAAAAAGTTTCACACACTCCTTTGTGCCAATGCTCTCCATTCTACAAAGTATCGCCCTTTTTATATTTTACAGGAACCAATACTTCCCTTTTCTTAAGTGGTTGATCATTGATCAGTTTAATAAGCATATTCACACTTTCCTTTGCAACCTTCTTCGCATCCTGTACAATTGAATCAATCGAATGGTAATTGAAGTCCGTGACATAAGTTCCATCATAAGCCAATATTTTTTTGTTTTTTTCTGTCTTGAGGAAGGCGGCTGCACACAAGTCCAAAGCCATAATTCCATCAACGTCCGGATATTGATCCAACAATGTTCTGGTACGTTTCATACACAATTGATAGTTTATAACTTCCTCCCATTGAAAAGATTCAATGATAACCTCCCTATTATGCTTCTCCATCACATCGATAAGGGCTCTCGCGCTATCGGCAGAGGCAAGTTCCATCCTGGTCGGATCACTAAAGCACATCACTTTTTTACAGCCTTTTTCCAAAAACAATTCGCCCGCTAAAATTCCTCCCTGATGATGATCCGATGTCACCAGCGGGATTCCCGGTATAATCCGATCCAGTGAGATAATTGGTTTCTCAATATTCATATAATATTCATCAGAAAGAAACGCAGATCCTACAATCAGTCCATCGAACAGATTACGTTCCAATGTATCAAGATATTCTCTTTCCTTGTCCTGATTTCCTCTGGTATTACAAATGACCACATTATATCCGTATTGATCTAATTCTGCCTCAAGATAATTCCAAAGAGTTGAGAAATACGGATGGATAATATCCGGTGTCATAACACCGATAATACCCGTTCTTTTCTTATACAAATTTCTGATCCACTGATTAGGAATATAATCTAGCTCCTCTACCGCCTTCTTAATTTTGTTTTTGCTTTTCTCTGATACATATCCGCTACCATTTAACGCTCTGGATACCGTGCTTGGTGCTACATGTGCCAGCTTTGCAACTTCTCGAATGCTTGCCATAATCTCTTCTCCTCACTTGTGTAATTGCAAACGAATTGCCCTTATATCCCCTTTATCCTCTTAATTAAATCCGACAACCTTCTGCGACAATCGATAAGCCGCAACCGAAATCTTGCGGCCTCCCTTACCCGGAAGATTCATGGTCTGTCCCATAATGCCATTGCGTAGTTGCTGGAAGATTATAATATCTTTTTCCTTAATATACTGAAGTTCTATTTTATTATACACCTTTTTGTCCATGGAGTCGAACTATTTTTACTTAACAGTCAGCAGTTATACTCTTTGTATTTTCGTATAATAATCATATAACTTATAAACAATAAAACAGCTGCGC
>OHDF01000442.1_pt1 | contig 22520 bp, 11 predicted proteins | sample 1566911 | NCBI WGS metagenome assembly OHDF01 (sample SAMEA3879504, study PRJEB24766) | human gut metagenome | biome: human-associated habitat; feature: feces | place: USA | collected 1985/1987
TAGTACGAGAGGACCGTGTTGGACTGACCTCTGGTTTACCGGTTGTGCCGCCAGGCGCACCGCCGGGTATCCATGTCGGGATCGGATAAGCGCTGAAAGCATCTAAGTGCGAAGCCGGCCACAAGATTAGATTTCCTCATGAGGGTCGTCAAAGACGATGACGTTGATAGGAGGCAGGTGTAAAGACAGCGATGTCAAAGCCGAGCCTTACTAATTGCCCGAAACTTGCAGCCGCCCCCGCCGCACGGGGCGTGCCTGCTCAAAGTTGGTACAATGAGCGGTACATGAAGCAAGATGTGCCGTTGCAGCAGAAGCTGCAGCCAATGTTGCTTGCACGAAAGTATTTGCAAGTTCAGCTTGTGTTGTCCAAACGATATTCTGGTGGTTATAGCGTTGGGGATCACCTCTTCCCATTCCGAACAGAGAAGTTAAGCCCAACCGCGCCGATGGTACTGCACACCCGCGGGAGAGTAGGTCGCCGCCAACTTTATTTTCACAGCCTCTTTCAGTGTCACAATTGAGAGAGGCTTTTTTATTGTCCCAACATGTCTGCGCGTTTGCACATCTGTATATTTGCACACTCATCAGCACATCATCTCTCGCACTTCCCCAAGCACAAAGCTCAAGCACAAAACGCTACCTCTAATGGGGGCGACGCGTCCCGCGTCGGGACAGAGAAAGTAGGGTAAAACGAATCCTACTAAATAATAGCTGCATCTTTTTCCGACGCGGGACGCGTCGCCCCCATTAGTGCTTGCGTTTAGAGGTAGTGTTAAAAGCTAGCGTTTGGCGATAGCGTTTAGTGCTTGCGCTTTCATTCAGATTGACAGGTTGAAAAGTGGATTAAGGATGCAAGCATTGCCTATCTGTACATCAGCACATCAGCTCGCGACAACGAGCACGAGTGTCTGACCATTAGCATATTACACACATTGTCATATTAGCCATTCGTACCTCTGCACATTCGCGAGCGATAGCGAGCGTTACCACAATTATTTTTATTAACTTTGCACTCATGATAGCTACGCTTTCAATAGTCATTCCAACTTATAACCGCGAATGCACAACATTGGTGCGTTCACTTCAGCTGCAGGCCGAGAATATTGACGGCTTGCACTATGAGGTATTGGTAGCCGACGACGGGTCGACCGACAGTGCGGTGAAGCAAGCCAACCGCATGATACGCGATTGGGACAACTGCCGTTTGATAGAGTTGGAACAGAACATTGGAAGGGCATGTATACGCAACTATTTGGCACGTGAGGCCAAGTACCCCTACCTGTTGTTCCTCGACAGCGATGTGCAGGTTGTCGTGCCCGACTACCTGTCGCGCTATTTACGCTGCAAGGGCGATGACGTAGTGTATGGTGGCGTGTGCATTGTGCCCAATGCCGAGCTTGCCGCACACAACTTGCGCTACCGCTATGAGTTGGCTTGTGAGCCACGCCACAGCGTAGAGCGCCGCAAGGTGTCACCCTATCAAGGCTTTCGTACGAGCAATTTCCTCATGCGTCGTGACGTGCTGCTTTCGCACCCCTTCGACGAGCGCATAAGGCATTACGGCTATGAGGACGTGCTCTTTGGCCGCACACTATTGGCCGAGGGCATACCCGTCAAGCACATTGACAACCCTGTGGCGGTTGATGACTTTGAATCAAACGAGGCATTTCTCAACAAAACCGATGAAGGCCTGCGCACACTCTTGACGTTAGCCCCCGAAATGCGCGACTACACCAACATACTGCGTTGTGCAGACAGATTGCACCGCTGGCATGTGGTGACACCCCTCCTGCTGTATTACCGCATCTTTGGCGGCTGCATGCGTCGCAACCTGACTGGCACACAACCCAGTGTCCGACTTTACAACCTGTACAGGCTCTGCAATTATCTGTTGTTGCAGCAAGGTAAGAGCCGAGAAGCCTGAAGTTGTAAACTTATTGTATAAAAATTACATAATTATATTATCGTCAGCACATTACCTAATCGTAGTGTGCTGTTTTCTCGTTTATATATCCTACCTTTGTGGGCGGTTATTGTGTAGAGAAGAAAAACAAATATAAACAATATGAACAAATCCCCATTCTTAACGATGTTACAGTTCGTGCTCTTATTGTGCATAGGGCTGTGCATGAGCTTGCCCGTCAGTGCGCAACTCAAGCAAGTGACCCAGCTCAAGAGCGGTACCTATTACCGCATCAAGACCGGTAATCACAATTCTGGGCAGACTGCGCAGCAAACCCCGTATCTGGCCGATGTGGCAGGTGTTGTCAAAACACAGGCGCTCAATATCACCTCGGGCGATGCCGACGCACAACTGTGGCTGGTGAAAGCCGTAGCCGGCAAGTCCGACTACTACACTGTGCAGAACAAGCAGACGCAGAAGTATCTGCAAGGCACCAACGACAACGCTTCGCAGATAACGACCGTTGACGCCGCGACCGAAGTCTATGTGCCCAAAAACACCAAAACGGGTGACGCCCGCACATGGTTCAACATCATGACCAGTGCCAGTGCCACATACAGCTATAATTGGCGCAACGACAACATCGTGTGCGGTTGGCAGCCAAATGACGGCGGAACGACGGGTTTGACAGGTTCGGAGTGGGGCTTTGTACACGACTATACCGAGGCTGAAATTGACGAGGAACTTGCCGCTTTAGGCCAAGTGCGCCCCGTGGCAGGTGACAAAGTGTATCGCATATTCAACTATTCGAGCAAGTTTGCCACAAATACGCTCTATGAGTACAACGGCATGCTGGGTAGTGTGACCGATGGCACCGAAACCGATGCGCAGTATTGGCAACTCATTGACCAGGGTGACGGCACCATGGCCTTGCAGAACCTTATGACGGGCCACTATGTGCAGTCGCTCAATGGTACGAAAAATGTGCAGTACCAAATGGGTACCCAGCCTTATGGCTTCAGCATAGGCATGAACATGAAAGTTTTTGCCACAGGATATGCATATGACATAGCCGATACTGAATCGGGTGGCAGCATGTTAGGTCTGAACTGTACAGACAAGCCCAATGGCGCCATATACAGCTGGACATTGTGTGATGGCACAAATGACCTCAACTCGCTGTGGGTGTTCAAGCCTGCGGAGCTTACAGACGCCCAGATAGCCACCATCAAAGCCAAGCGCGCCAACTATGCAAAGGACGACTATCTGACCGAACTGCTGCAATATGGCAAGATGCGCATCAAGTCGCGTCGTGCTGTAGATGCTTCGTTAAAGCCGCCTTATGTAACAGACATAACAGGTTTGACAACCGACGATACCTCAAACGGCACTTGCCGCATGCGCGCTGCCTTGACTGATGTCAGTGAGGCCAACCGCCAGGTGTGGATAGCCGAAAAAACCAGTGACGGGGGCTACACCTTCCGCAATTACTATACGGGCAAATACCTCAACTATACCAATACGGGCGAAGCCCGCACCTTCTACATACGCTACAATCCCGACAATGCCGACAGCCAGTACTACGTACACCTGTCTGATCAAAACAATTTCTCAGACAAAGGCCTGCACTATCAAGTGTATAACAATGTGGTGATGGGCTGGAATGTCAATTCCGATGACTATGCGGGCTGCGACTGGTTGTTCGAAAAGGTAGACGACTTGACAGACGATGTAGTGCGCAATCACTTTGATGCGCAGAACAACCGCTTGACAGCAGTGCCCGACTCCAACCAATGGGTGACCCTGCGCGATATATATGGCACCGTGATGGCCGAAAATCTTGCAACGGGCCAGGGTGACGCCGCCACGTATAATGCAGCGAAATTTGGCCAATACTGGCGTTTCGTGCCAGTTGAGGGCAAGGAAGGCTATTATCAGTTGCAAAATGCCCTGACGCAGCACTACATGAATGCTGCGGCCTTCAACGCGCGCAACTACGTGACGGAGAACGAAACCGATGGTGGTTTCAAGGTGGCCCAGGTAAGCAGCTTCTCGCGCTTCTCTACCCACTTCGACATAACCCTCAATCAGCAGCCCACGCATGCACTGCACAGTTCGCAGGGGCGTATCGTGGTGTGGAACAGTTATGCCAATGACCGCTCAAGCGCTTCGGTGTGGAGCATTGAGGCAACCAGCTTTACAGACGACGAACTGGCTGCCGCACGCCAGGAGTATCTTGCCAACAATGGCGAATTGGGCAATGCCGATACTTATAACACAGCTCTCGCCACCTTCTTTACCGATGCCGCATGTACCCAGTTGGCCAGCGCATACCAAGGCATGACCGACAACGAGCTCAAGCAGGCCATGAACACGGCCGGCATTACCTCATCAGTACTGCAGGACATGGCGCTCAAAGTAAAGAACAACTCGTGGGCCAAGTGGGAGAAAATATTCCGCGTACGCAACATTGAGCCATACACCAATCCCGACACATGGAACAGCATTCTTAAGATAGGCTACCCCTACAGCTACCTCAGCAACCCGACGGGCATTTGGGGCAAACTCAACCAATTGGTTTACGTGTTTGTGGGAGCCGACATTCCCGAAGGCAGCACCGTCAACCTGCGTGCTGTGACCAAAACCGACAGCCAGGGCAACAGCATTCAGCTCAAAAAGGGACTCAACATTGTGCGCCTCGACGATGCCTCGGCCCTGTACGTACACTACGAGGTAGCCACGAGCGATGCCGCCGACTCAAAGAAGTGGCGCGACTATCCCGACATTCCCGTCCACATCGAGGGTGGTGAAGTAGACGGTTACTTTGATGCCACACGTGCCGGCATCGACACCGACGAGGCATGGCAGCAGATGGTGAAGGACGGCCTCTTTGTCAAGCCTTTTGCCATGATGAAGGGCACCAACGTCATTTACCAGATGAACTGCGATTCGACCAAAAATATCATTCCCGTAAAGATGCGCGAGATCGTAGACTTTTGGGATTGGATGGTGGGCGTGCAGCACAGCATGATGGCTGTAAACGAGTATAAAGACCGCTGGCGCAACATGCTCGGTTTCTACTCAGTTACTTACAACTACATGTTCGCCTCAAGCTATGGCACCTATTACAATGAGAGCACGCTTGGCGAAATTCTCAACTACGACAAAATGTCTGTGGGCGGCGGTTCGCTCTGGGGCCCGGCCCACGAGGTGGGACACAACCACCAGGGGCTGATCAACATGATTGGCTGTACCGAAATATCAAACAACCTCTTTGCACAAGCCGTGGTACACCAAAACGGCAGGACCTCAACCCGCCTCCAGCACCGCAAATTCCGTGATGTGGCCAACCTCTACGCCGCAGGCACAAGCTGGCACGACTACAATCTGTGGGACCGCAACACCATGTACCTCAAGCTCTACCTCTACTACGAGGTGGCAGGTCACTATCCCGGCTTCTGCAGTGAACTCTTCCGCCAGCTGCGCAAGGATCCCCTCAACCACGGCAGAGGCTCGCAGCAAAGTCCCATACCGGCCTCGGAGGACTTTTTGAAATTCGCCGTCAAGGTGTCAGACATAGTGAAGGAAGACCTCTCAGAGTTCTTCCAGGCCTACGGCTTCTTCGTGCCGTTCAGCACCCGCGTCATTGGCGACTACGGCAACTATTACACCGTTTGTACGCAAGAGATGATTGATGCCGCCAAGGCGCACATGAAGCAGTACAGCAAGCCCAAGGGCAACCTGCTCTTTATTGAGAACCACATCAAGCACGAGCCAGCCCAGGACCACGACGGCAATTATCTGTACGACAAGTCAGGCAACCTCATACTGCGCACCGATTTTGACACCGAAGATGCAGTAGGCAAGTGCGGCGATGTAGGCTCATACTCCGACTTCACTGCCGGCCACTACGCCTCGGGCTACACCTACACCCGCCGCGACAGCACCCTCACCATGAAGGGCGAGGGCGCAGTAGGCTACAAGGTGTACGACAACGAGGGCAACCTGCTCTACTTTGCCAACACCAACACCTTCACTCTGCCGCAAAGTGTGGTCAAAGCCCTGGCTGCCGACGGCAAGAGCATGGTAGTAAAGGTAGCACAGCCCGATGGCACAGACGTTACTCTGCCCGCACCGGGTGCCACCACCTACACGCTCAAAGTGTACCGTGCCGACGCCTTGTCTGCCGACAAGAGCAGCACCGTCTACACCGATGGCACAGCCGCCACACTGCCCGCCCTCGAGGGCAATGCCCTGGCCTACATACAGCCCACCGCCAACGCCTTGCCCGCCACTTTGACCGAGGCAGCCAACATCGTTGACGCCGCCACTGCCACCGCGCAGAATGTAGTCATCACCGACAAGGCCGACTTCTACGCCCCCACCGCCTTTACGGCTGCCACACTCACCTACAACCGTCAGAACACGGCCGGCTACAACAGCGTGTGCCTGCCCTTTGCCACCGAACCTGCCGACTTTGGCACGGGAGCGATAATCGAGCAGTTCAGTGCCCTCACTACCGGCACCGACGGAGCGGAGGCACTGCAGTTCATAGCCGCTAACGGCGAACAACCCGCAGGCCAGCCCTGCCTGGTATACAGTCCCGATAATGTGACCGAATGGCAAATAACCAAGCACGATGCCGCCGTAGTGGCCAATCCGCTCAACACCCCAGCCGCCGAAGGCACACTCACAGGCACCTTTGTCAACGGCACCATAGGCGCTGGCAAGTACAAGCTCAATGCCTCAGGCACCGCCTTTGGCGTCACCACCCCGGCCGGTCGCGTCACAGCCTTCCGCTGCTACTACGCCCCGTCAACTGCAGCCTCGCAGCGCGCCCTGCAGGTAATCCATGCCGACGGCACCGTTACAGCCCTACCCAGTGCCCCTGCCGGCACCCCCACCACTCCCGTCACCATTCACGACCTCAGCGGCCGTCGCATCAGCACCCCCGCTACCCCCGGCCTGTACATCATGAATGGCAGAAAAGTAATAATAAAGTAAACGCAACAACACCTCTATAATGAAAAAGAAACACTACGAGCGCCCCCACTCACAGGGCGTATTCCTCCACCCCGAAGGCCTCATAGCCACAAGTGGCGGCAATGGCACAACGAGCCTCCCCATCGATCCCGATGTGGATGTTGACGATTCCGACAAAAGTCCTTCCCAATTATTCGGCACCACCACAGGGTGGGGCGGTGAAGAGTAAAGCACTAACCGGATAGTAATATAGGCCACGGCCGCGCAATCCTTCTATGATTGTGCGGCTGTGGTGTTTATTGGTGCGATGTCTTACCGCACAATGGCCATTGCCATCACCCCACAAAATAATAAGTTAACTAATAGGGTGTTCAGGATAGGCATCAAAAGCGAGACCATTTTTGGGGCATTTTAAGTTACCTGAAACGCGCTACCACCCAACGCAAGCTCTAATGGGGGCGACGCGTCTCGCGTCGGGATAGAGAATAAAGAAAGGAGGGAAATACGAACTCTACTAAATAATAGCTGCATCTTTCCCCGCGGGACGAGGCTGCTGAAAAAGACCCGACGCGGGACGCGTCGCCCCCATTAGAGCTTGCGTTTCTTCAAGTGCCCAACGCTACTACCCAACGCAAGCTCTAATGGGCGCGCTATTAGTGTGCAATGCTTTGCCCCCCCTCATTCCTTCCTCTTCACCCAATACATAGTGCCGCGGCGGCTGCGCTTGCGCGGTACGCCGAGTTGTATCAGTTCACGTCCAAGCGTGGTGGGGGCAGCGTTGCGCACCAAATCACGCATGTCTCGCTTTAATGATTGAAATATGGCGGTGGCCGTCAACCATTCGCCACCAGCCACATATCCTTCGCTCACCTCGTAACAACGTACAAAACACTCGCGTATGGGCGACGATTGGTAGAACAGGCGGTTGTGCTGCTGTATGGCCGCCTCCTCGGCGTGGGTAAAATAAACCGGTTCGCCCGACAATACCTCGTGTAGCAGCTGCGCGTAGAGTTGTGCATAATCAAGAGGCGTGTCGCAGTCAATCACCTCACGCACCTCTTGACAGTAAAAACGGCGGCTGCCCGAGGGGTCGGTCAGCAGGTCGTAGCGGTTGCTTGTGCCAATGAACGAGGCCACACGTGGCAGTTCGCTGAACCCGCTGGCATAGGGACGGCGCAACTGCATGGTGCCAAGTTGCACCAGGTTCTTGAGCTTGGCGGCATGACGCTGGCTGTAACGGTCAAACTCGTCCAGGTTGACAAGTGCAAAACGCGACAAGGCCAGTTCGAGCCTGTCGTTGCCCGCCAATTCAAATTTGTCAGTGTAATAGCGGCGCAAGTCATCGGGCAGCAACATACGGCAGAACGTGCTCTTGCGCAAGCCTTGCTCCTCGCTCACAAGCAGCGGAATCATGGCATTGCCCCCTGTGGCATTGGCCGCGGTGCTGAAAGGCGAGCCGCAAGCAGTACCCCGCCCGGCACCATACCAGCCCGCCACCATGCCGCGCAACCAGCGGTGGAACACGGTACACCATAGTGCATCGTGGCTCACACGCATGGCCAGGGGCGTCACGCGGTCGCGCCCGTCCCATGCGGGCAATGATTTCAAGTAACTTGTAAAGGGGTGGTAAGGCGTCATATAGCTTGACTCCAATATGCGGTCGACGTCGTTGTTCCACACCATGCAGCCGCGTTTGTGCAGGTCGATGACAATGGTGTTGCGCACCAGTTTGCTCACAGGCACAAAGGGCGCATCAGCATCGTTGTGATGGCGTATTTCGGCCACACGGTCCAGCACATTGTAGCGTGTGTCGTACATCTCGTCAACCATCTGCATGGCACGTTCTGTCAGGGTGCACGAGGTTTCGCACGCGCCATCTTCATTCGTGGCGTGTGGTGTGATGTCCGAGGTGTTTAGTGCTTGCACATTGTCTGCCGCAATGGGGCTGTTGGTGGCTGGGGGCTGTATGGTTGCCTCCATGCCCTGCTGTTTTGCCGCGTTTCGCTCGTCAAGTCGTTCAATCACACGGCACGCTATGCGGTCAATCAAGGCGTCAATGCCTTCGTGCATAATTTGCTGCACAAATTGCAGCATGGTTTGTTTTGTTGTCATGGGTATTATACAATTTGGTTAGTTTAACGGCAATAGAGGGGGCCGCATTGCCGTAATTTTCAAGCATCGCAAATCTGCTATTCTTAAATGTGAATGCAAAGATACTGCACGAGGCAGTGCAGATGCAAAAATAGTGTACAACTTGTACACTATTTTTTGCTTCAGATGCCATTATGTGTTTCCCTTTCAAACTGTCTGCACACTGCACTTTATGGTGTAATGCGCTGATTATCAGATAAAATTAGTGTGCATGTATCATGCAAATCAACCCACACAACCATTTGCGTCATACACTCATGACGGGTAGTGAAAATGCTTATGGGCATGAGAAATGTCAGTTGCTCCGACTGATATTTCCCATGCCCATAAGTGTCATGCCGGGGTGCTGCTGCCCGAATGTCTTTAGCCGTGTGTTGCACGGGTGGTGTGCAGGTGGTGTGCATGCACATTAGGCATATACATACACTGCGTATTGTGTTGAAAATCAAGCGTTTTAAGCAATAAGTGCAGTGTGTAGGCAGTTTCGCGTTTTTTTGTGTGTAGTGTGTTTAGGTAGGTGTTCAGAATTATTTTAGACTATTGCTGTGTGGTAAAGATCCGATGGGTAGGGAGTTCAAAATTGGCATCAAAAATGAGATCGTTTTTGGGGTGTTTTAAGTTGCCTGAAACACGCTGCAAAAAAACGCAAGCACCAAACGCAAGCACTAATGGGGGCGACGCGTCCCGCGTTATCGGATAGAGAGAAGGGAAATACGAACTATACTAAATAATAGCTGAATATTTTCCCGACGCGGGACGCGTCGCCCCTATTAGAGGTAGCGTTTGGTGCTTGAGTCCGTTTGCATGTTTATGTTTTACCGGACTGTAATTTTGTATGCCTGCTTAACAGCTCGATAGACGAAACTTTGAGGTGTCGCGTCAGTCCTCCACCAGCCATTCCTCGATGGTGCCCGTTTGCGACGAAAAGTTTGCCCCCACCTTGTGCAGGTGGCGCTTGTCGGCAGCATAGGGGCGGCCGTAGCCACAGGTCTCAATTTGTGCCAGGGCCTCGGCTGCGGTGCCGTCCAGCTTGAACTCAAATATGTACACGTGTTCGGGTGTTTCGATAATGCAGTCGGCGCGTCCCTCGCTCTGCTGTTTTTCAGTCAGCACAAGGTAGGTGCTCATCAGTCTGAACATCAGGTAGAAAGTGTAGTGAAAGTAACGCTCCCTTTCGCGCTCATTCTCCTTGCGCCGCATCGAGTAGGGAATGCTCGCAAAGAATGCCGTGAGCTGCTTGTGCAGCAAGTTGAGGTCGCCACTTTCGAGCGTCGTCACCCAGTCCATGGCCGTGGTAGCCGTGTCGCGTCTGATTTGCAGATAGCTGTTGGCCAGCAGACTCACAAATCCCTCCTTCACCTCGTTGTTCGGCAAGTCGAGCATGTAGGTGCCAAATCTCGGGTTGTAGCTTTTGATAGTGAGGTAGCCGCTTTGGTAAATCATGGCCAGCGGGTTCTCGATGTCCGCCTTGTAGTCCACAAAGTCGGCCGGCCGGTAGTAGTGCCCTGTCAGGTCGTTAAGGTTCTCGTGGTTATGCTTGAGCAGTCTGATGAGGTAGGTTGGTGTGCCCGTGGCAAACCAGTAGCTTCTCAGTTCCTGTTCGTTCAGTGCATTGAGCACGCTGAAAGGGTTGAACATGTCCACCATGCCCCGGCTGAAGTGGTAGCCGTCGTATTGCTTCACCAGGCGTTCGATCATCTCCTCCTTGTCCAGCCCCATGGCCAGTGCCATGTTGGCCACCGGCTCGTCGAGCTGCGTTATCAGTTCGTCCTTGGTAATGCCGCAAATGGCATCGTACTGGCGGTTCATGCTGATGTCCATTGGCTGGTTAAAGCCGCTGAACACGCTCACCTGCGAGAACTTGGTCACGCCCGTGAGCAGCACAAACTGCAGATGCGCGTCAGCTGCCTTGAAGGTGGAGTAGAAGCCTTTGAGAATGCTGCGGTTGTAGTCCTCGATGAGGCGCTCCTCGCCGTTTACCTTCACTTTAAGCCCCGTGTCCATCACGTCGAGCAGCGGCTTGTCGTACTCGTCAATCAGCACCACGCAGCGTTTGCCCGTGGTATTGTGCACATGTGCCAGCAATTCGCAAAACCTTTGGCCGTAGGTATAATCCGTGTTAGGCTGAAAACCATATTGCTTTTCCCAACTCTCGACAAGCCCTTTCACAATGCCTTGCAAGGCCCCGGCCTCAGTAAAATTCGTGCCGTTAAAGTCCACATGAAACACCGGGTAGCTTTCCCAATCCTTCTCCAGCGCATCGATGGCCAACCCCTTGAACAGTTCGCGCTCCCCCTTAAAGTAGTATTCGAGCGTCGACACAAGCAGGCTCTTGCCAAATCGCCTCGGGCGACTCAGGAAGTAGATGCTGCCACCCTTCACGAGCTGGTAAATCAAGGCAGTCTTGTCTATATAGAGGTAGTCCTCGGTTATGACTTTCTTAAAGTCTTGTATGCCAATGGGAAATTTCATAATTTCAGAGATTATAGGTTTATCGGTTCAAAACGGTTCACCATGCGTCAGTCCTCCACCAGCCACTCCTCGATGGTGCCCGTTTGCGACGAAAAGCTTGCTCCTACCTTGTGCAGGTGGCGTTTGTCGGCAGCATAGGGGCGGGCGTAGCCACAGGTCTCGATTTGTGCCAGGGCCTCGGCTGCTGTGCCGTCCAGTTTGAACTCAAATATGTACACGTGTTCGGGTGTTTCGATAATGCAGTCGGCGCGTCCCTCGCTCTGCTGTTTTTCAGTCAGCACAAGGTAGGTGCTCATCAGTCTGAACATCAGGTAGAAAGTGTAGTGAAAGTAACGCTCCCTTTCGCGCTCATTCTCCTTGCGCCGCATCGAGTAGGGAATGCTCGCAAAGAATGCCGTGAGCTGCTTGTGCAGCAAGTTGAGGTCGCCCTTGGCCAACGAGTGAATCATGCCCGTCAGTTCGGTCGTGACGGGAGTGGGCGTATTAAGGTAATTGTTGGCCAGTGCGGTGATAAAGCCGCGTTTCACCTCGTTGTTTGGCAGGTCGAGCAGGAACGTCTCCGTCAGTTCGTCATATCCCTTTACAGTGAGGTAGCCACTCTGATAAATCATGGGCAGCGGGCGCTCCACATCGGCCTTGTAGTCCACAAAGTCGGCCGCGGCATAGTATCGTCCCGTCAGGTCGTTAAGGTTCTCGTGGTTGTGTGCCAGCAGGCGTATGAGGTAAGTGGGCGTGCCCGTGCGGAACCAGTAATCCTTCAGTTCCCTGTTTTTCAATGCAGAGAGCAGGCTGAAGGGGTTGTAAATGTCGAGCATCTTGCTGTTAAAGTGGTAGCCGTCGTAGCGGTCCTTCAGTTTGAGCGCCATCTCCTCAGCCGACACGTTATATTCTTTGGCCATCTCGGCCACCTCGCCGCCCAGGCAGTTGTCCAATTCGTGCTGCGTGATGCCGCACAAGGCCTGGAAAGCGGCACTCATGCTGATGTCGTCGGGCTGGTTAAAGCCGCTGAACACGCTCACCTGCGAGAACTTGGTCACGCCCGTGAGCAGCACAAACTGCAGATGCGCGTCAGCTGCCTTGAAGGTGGAGTAGAAGCCTTTGAGAATGCTGCGGTTGTAGTCCTCGATGAGGCGCTCCTCGCCGTTTACCTTCACTTTAAGCCCCGTGTCCATCACGTCGAGCAGCGGCTTGTCGTACTCGTCAATCAGCACCACGCAGCGTTTGCCCGTGGTTTTGTGCACATGTGCCAGCAGCTGCGCAAAGCGGTCGCCTGCGCCCAACTGCTTGTTGGCGGCAAAGTTATATTGCGCTTCCCACTCGGTTACATAATCCTCCACCTTGTTGGCCAGTGTCATGCCGTCCTCAAAGTTCGTGCCGTTAAAGTCCACATGAAACACCGGGTAGCTTTCCCAATCCTTCTCCAGCGCATCGATGGCCAACCCCTTGAACAGTTCGCGCTCCCCCTTAAAGTAGTATTCGAGCGTCGACACAAGCAAGCTCTTGCCAAATCGCCTCGGGCGACTCAGAAAGTAGGTCTTTCCGCCTTTCACGAGCTGGTAAACCAAGTCGGTCTTGTCTATGTAGAGATATCCATCTTTGATGATGCTCTTAAAGTCTTGTATGCCAATGGGAAATTTCATAATTTCAGAGTATAAAGCGGTTGTGTTTGCGAAGATACGAATAAAAGGCGGTTGCGCCAAGTCCGCACATTTTCAATAAAAGCCCCCAAGGGCGCACAAATCGTATAAAAAGAAGAGGTCCTTGCAATAAATCATTGCAAGGACCCGAAAGAGATTGAAAGATGCGCTTCAGGATGGGCTTGAACCAACGACCCCCTGATTAACAGTCAGGTGCTCTAACCAACTGAGCTACTGAAGCCTAACAATACGGCTGTGATAAATTCTACTAAGTGCGCTTCAGGATGGGCTTGAACCAACGACCCCCTGATTAACAGTCAGGTGCTCTAACCAACTGAGCTACTGAAGCAGTGTGTAATAAAAACTTACCACTTTTTGCCGAATTGCGGTGCAAAGGTAAGGTATAATTTTGAAATAAGCTATATCTTTGCACAGAAATTTTCAAAAAAAATTACGATGAAGCGAATACGGGGTGTTGGAAATGCCCATGCAGATGTTCATGTATGAGTAGGAAACGCTCTGAAAATCAGCGAAATCTATTTACGAAAAGCTTCAATCAGCCCATTAATGCGGCGCACTACATACAAGAGGCGGCAAGGCGCTAATGTCATGTTGCTTGTCGGCAACGACCAGTCCGCTGGCGTGGCCTCCGCCTTTATCACCCCCTCCCGGCGCCACATGGCGCAAAATAAAACGGCACCCTGCCCCCGCACGATGCCACACACTACCCACAGAAACACCAACCATTACGCAATGAACAAGATACGTTGCATCATCACCATTTGCCTTGCTGCCATGACCATGGCCGCCAGCGCACAGACCGCCACCTCGAACCACAACTTTGAGGTGGCCAAGAATCTTGACATATTCAATGCCCTGTACCGCGACCTCGACCTTTACTATGTCGACACCCTCGATGCGGCCAAGAACATTGACAATGCCGCCAACTACATGCTCGAAATGCTCGACCCCTACACCGAGTATTATGCCGAGGACAACTCCGCCGACCTGCGCCAGCTCACCACAGGCAAGTATGTGGGCATAGGCGCCCTCACCACCTTCCGTCCCGACCTCAAGCGCTGCATCGTGGCCCAACCCTTTGCTGGCATGCCGGCCGACCAGGTGGGCATATTGCCAGGCGACATAATAATGGCCATTGACGGCAAGCAGCTCGACCCCTGCACCTCGGCCGATAAAAAAGCACAGACCGACTACGCCAACAGTGTGACCAATCAGCTGCGCGGCGAGCCGGGCACCACCTTCGAACTCAAGGTGCGCCGCCCCACCACCGGCCGTACGTACACTTACAAAATTACGCGGCGCAACATCACGCGCCCCAGTGTGACACTTGCCGCCATGGTGACCGACAGTGTGGGCTACATACGCCTGTCGCAGTTTATTGACGGCACGTCAAACGAAATACGCCGTGCCCTGGTCGACCTCAAGCAGCGGGGCGCCCGTCGCCTTGTGCTCGACCTGCGCAACAACCCCGGCGGGGTGCTCGAGGAGGCTGTCAAGACCGTCAACCTGTTCATACCCCGAGGCCGCGAGGTGGTGACCACACGCAGCAAGGTGAAGGAGCTCAACCACACCTACAAGACCACCCTCGACGCACAAGATACCGACCTGCCCATCATAGTGCTCACCAACGAGGGTTCGGCCTCGGCAGCCGAAATTACGAGCGGCGCCTTGCAGGACTACGACCGCGCCCTCATCATGGGCCGCCGCACCTATGGCAAGGGCCTTGTGCAGCAAAGTCGCGAACTGCCCTACAAGGGCATACTCAAGCTCACCACGGGCAAGTACTACATACCCTCGGGCCGCTGTGTGCAGGCTTACAAGTTTGAGGACGGGCTGCCCGTGCACCTGCCCGACTCGTTGGCGCACGAGTTCCGCACTGCTGCCGGACGCATTGTGCGCGACGGTGGCGGCATCACGCCCGATGTAATAACCCCGGCCGACAGTGTGCCCAACCTGCTCATCTACCTGCAGGAGAGCACCCAGCTCTTCGACTACTGTGTGCAGTACCGCGCCGCCCATGCCAACATAGCCGGCCCCACAAAGTTCAAACTCACCGACGAGGAGTATGCCGACTTTTGTGCCTACATGAAAAAGCACAACTTCAGCTACGACCGCCAGAGCCTCAAACTGCTGTCGACCCTGCGCAAGATGGCACGCTTCGAGGGCTACGAAACCGAGGCCAAGGCCGAACTTGATGCGCTCGAGAGCAAACTCACGCACAACGAAGACTACGACTTTAAGCGTTGGGAGCGCGAGATACGTGGCATAGTGGAGGGGGCCATCATCGAGCACTTTTACTATGAGGCCGGACGCGAGGAGCACGACCTCAAGAATGACAAAGATGTGCAACAGGCTGTCAAGATGTTTGGCACCCCTCATCAGATGCACAAAATATTGAGCGGCGAGCCCGATGCGTGACACTCGCTGATTATTGGTTGACGGGGTGACGGGTTAACAAGTTAACGGGTTGACAAGTTGACGGGTAAGTATGCTATTTATGCTAAAAACAGAATGGTGAGAAACCTAAAATACTTGGCAAACTTACCCGTTACTCCGTCAACCCGTCAACCCGTCAACCCGTTAACCCGTCAACCCGTCAACCAATCCCCCGTCAACCGCCCCCCGTATCCCATACTAAAACAAAATCCCTGTGAAATACTTTATCAAGCCCATAGCCTACCTGTTGGGCATACACCTTGCGGCCCTTGTGCTGCTCACGCTCATGCGCGTGTGCTTTTATTTGTCGGTCAGCCACATGCTCACCCCCGACGTAGCCGGTCAGCCCGCCCTTGTGGCCACCGCCTTTGTGCGCGGTCTGTGGTTTGACAATGTGATAGCCTGCTACATCATGGCCCTGCCCCTTGTGGTGGGGTGTGTGGCCGGTGCCTTTGGTCTTGTGCGCAAATGGATGCTGCGTGCCGCGGGCGTGTGGTTTGGTGTGTGGTACACGCTGGTGTTCATGGCCACAGCCGGCAACATACCCTACTTTGTTTACTTCTCAAAGGTGCTCAACGCCTCAATATGGAACTGGGCCGGCTATGGCGGCACCACCCTTGGCATGATATTTGGCGAGCCTTCATACTATCTGTACATAGCCCTGTTTGTGGTGGTCACCGCCCTGTTTTCGGTCTTTTTGTGGTATATGCGACGCCGCGCGCTCAAGCATTGGCCCGAGGTCGTGCCCCCCGCCGCGTATGACTTGAAAAGTGTGCGGTGGTGGTTTTCCGCTGGTGGCAAACTGCTGGTGGGCCTGGCCCTGTGCGGCGCCTGTTTCCTGGGCATTCGCGGCCGTTTGGGCTACAATCCCATCAAGGTGAGTGCTGCCTACTTTTGCAGCAGCCCGGTGCTCAACAATGTGGGTGTCAACCCCATGTTTTGCCTGCTCAACAGCACGCTCGACGACCTGCGTCCTGAAAATCGCACCCTGCACCTCATGCCCGATGCTGAGGCCATACGCCTGGTGCAGCAGTACTATGGACGCACAGGCATCAAGGGCATATCGCCCATAGCGCGGCGGGTGGAGCCCGACAGCCAGCCCGTGCGCCGCAATGTGGTGGTGGTGCTCATGGAGTCGATGTCGGCCAAACTGATGGGCCGCTTTGGCTGCAAGGACGGCCTCACCCCCTGTCTTGACTCGCTGTACAGCCACTCGCTGAGTTTTGCCAACTGCTATTCGGCCGGCAACCACACCAACCACGGCCTTTATGCCACGCTCTACTCCTTTCCGTCCATCATGTTCCGCAATGCCATGAAAGGCTCGAGCATACCTTGTTATACGGGGTTGCCCAACACCTTGAAGCAGGCTGGCTACAGCACCATGTTCTTTATGACACACGAGAGCCAGTACGACAACATGAACGCCTTTTTCCGCACCAACGGCTATGACGAAATATATGCTCAAGAGAACTATCCCAAAAACCGTGTGGTGAACCACTTTGGTGTGCCCGACGACTATTTGTTCAGCTACGCCCTGCCAGTGTTGCGCCGTCATGCGGCCAGTGGCAAGCCATTCTTTGCCACGCTGCTCACCATCAGCAACCACCCGCCCTTTGTGGTGCCGGCCGAGTTTCAGACACCAGGACTTGCTCCCGAGCAGCAGATAGTGCGTTATGCCGACCACTGCATAGGGCAGTTTATGCAGGCTGTGAGCAAGGAGCCTTGGGCGCGCAACACGCTGTTTGTGTTCCTTGGCGACCATGGCAAGTTGCTGGGTCAGACCGATGCCGAACTGCCGGAGTCGTTTAACCACATTCCGCTCATATTCCATGCCTCGTGGCTCAAGCCCGCCGAGTGCACACAGTTTGCTGGCCAGGTAGATGTGGCACCCACCATATTGGGCCTGTTGCGTTTGCCTTACGTGCAGAACAACTTTGGCCTCGACTTGTTGCACGATGCGCCACGTCCGGCAGCCTTTTACACGGCTGACAAGATGATAGCCGCGCGCAACGCCCGCCAGCTCTTCCTTTACAATGCTGAGCTGAAACAGACCTATTGCTACAACATAGCGCCCGACGGGCGGCCTGTGCCCACCAGTTTCTCGCCAGCTTTTGCGCCATTGCGGCAGTATGTGTTTGCCTTGCTGCAAACCACAGAGTATATGGTGCAGCATGGCATGACGCGCACACGCTGATGCAGTGCGTCGGCTAATGTGCAGATGATTGTGTTATAACAAAATGCTAAAGTAACCCGTTGGCGGATTTTGGGGTTGACGGGTTAACAAGTTGACAGGTTAACAAGTAAGTATGCTTTACACTACTTATAATGTTAAAGGGTGGTTCTGAAAATAGAGTTTTTAGAACCACCCTTAATTTAATCTCCGCACATTTTGCGGAGATTAAGGCGTCTATTCTCCGCAAAAGTGCGTGCAAGTGCGATAATAAAGGCTCACAGACAGCTAATTACACGCTTATCTGTGAGCCTTTGTCTTAATGCACGATGCCCCGACGCGAGACGAGGCTGCTGAAAAATGCCCCGACGCGAGACGCGTCGCCCCCATTAGAGCGCAATTTCCTGGCATGACAATCCTTTACATGGCTTCTAATTTGCTTTTTAACTTGTCAATCTGATAGAAACGCTACCACTAATGGGGGCGACGCGTCTCGCGTCGGGAAAAATGCAACGTTCATACACTAAATAAAGGCTCACAGACAGCTAATTACACGCTTATCTGTGAGCCTTTGTCTTAATGCACGATGCCCCGACGCGGGACGAGGTTGCTGAAAAATGCCCCGACGCGAGACGCGTCGCCCCCATTAGAGCTTGCGTTTGGTGCTTGCGTTTAGTGCTTGCGTCTGATGCTTGCGTCTGATAGCATGTAGCAATATATTATATCAGAATAGTTTTACCAGACAGCGATATTGGGCGGCCTTTTATATCAAGCCTGCCTCCACCATGCGCACCACGCGCTCCGTGTACCGGTCGTCGCCGTCGGGGTCATACTTCTTGTTGAGGCTGTTGCCAAACAGCACGGCAATGCCCTGGTACAGGTTGGCCTTGAATGGGCCGATAAAAGCCTTGGCTATGGCGTAGCCCGTCTGGTTGCATTCGCGGTTGACCAACTTGATGAGCAGGCGCCCCTGCGAGCGTGTCAGCTTTTTAAGCGCCGGGCCATATTGCGCCTTCAGTCCGCGCTCCACCTCCTTGATGTGGGCATCGCGCGAGCGCTTGTCGGGCAGCTGGTCGAGCACCTCCACCGTCTCGATAATGGTAAGTTTGGCCAGTTTGGCCCATGGCAGCACCTTCTTTACGTTGTACACCAGGCGGTTGTACTCCGCCCGCTCGCGGTCGTTCTTAAACGTGAGCGGTGCATACTTGGGCAGCGCCGGCATGATAATGTGCGGAATGGTCTTGCCCTTGTACTGCACGGTGCCCATCTGCGTCATAATGGGCACCTCCACCTCCTCCACCTCCGTGTTTTGCTTTCCTGCATCATCGGTGGGCTGCTGCGCCAGCATGGGGGCGCAGGGGGCAAGCAGCATGAACAGCATGACTACTATTTTGTGTAACATGTGATAGTGTGCGGTTATTTTGGCAACAAAAGTACGAAGTTTGTATCTCTTACAGCGTTATTATATATTAAAGACTTTGCACTTTCCCGAAAAATATCGTTACTTTGTAAGTATTAAGCCCGCTCTTGGGAGCAGCTGTAAAACAAAACCATGAAATTATGGCAAAGAAAGATAAAAAGGGAGGCTCTGGCTCGCGCCTTAAGAAAAAGGCCGTGGCACAGCAGCTCGTCGACCTGTTCAACGAGTTCCCTGAGAAAGAATATGACGTGAAGGACCTGTTTGCCCACTTCAAGGCAAGCAACCACCCTGCCAAAATGATAGTGATGGACGCACTCAACGATTTGGTGCTCGACGATTATGTAACCTCCGACGGACAGGGGCACTACCGCAATGCTGTGCGCTCTAACGTGATGGAGGGCACATTTGTGCGCAAGCGCAACGGGCGCAACTCGTTTGTGCCCGACGATGGCGGCAAGAGCATACTGGTGTGTGAGCGCAACTCGCTGCACGCGCTCGACGGCGACCGCGTGAGGGTGACCATGCTGGCACGCCGCGCCGGACACACACGCGAGGCCGAGGTGACCGAAATACTTGAACGCGCCAACGACACCTTTGTAGGACAACTGCAGGTGGAGCGCGGCTACGGCTTTCTTGTGACAGAGAGCCGCTCGCTGGCCAACGACATCTTCATACCCAAAGACAAGCTCAACGGCGGACAGAACGGCGACAAGGCCGTGGTAAAGATTATTGAGTGGCCCAGCGACTCAAAAAGCCCCATTGGCAAGGTGGTGGACATACTTGGCAAGCAGGGCGAAAATAATGCCGAGATGCATGCCATACTGGCGCAGTACGGACTGCCGTACACCTACCCCGAAAAGGTGGAGAAGGCGGCCGAGAAACTCTCGCCCGACATCACCCCCGAGGAGATAGCACGCCGCGAGGACTTTAGAGAGGTGACAACCTTTACCATCGACCCGCACGATGCCAAGGACTTTGACGATGCGCTGTCAATACGCCAGTTGCAAAAGGGCCTGTGGGAGGTGGGTGTGCACATTGCTGATGTGTCGCACTATGTGAAGGAGGGCGACATCATTGACAAGGAGGCCGTGAAGCGTGCCACCAGTGTCTACCTCGTCGACCGCACCATACCCATGCTGCCCGAGCGCTTGTGCAACTTTATATGCTCGCTGCGACCCGATGAGGAGAAACTGGCTTACTCTACCATATTCCACATCAACGACAAGGGCGAGATAAAGGACTGGCACCTGGCACACACGGTGATCAAGAGCAACCGCCGCTTTACCTACGAGGAGGTGCAAACCATACTCGAGCGCAACGGCGTGGCCTCAGAGGCCGACCTCAACCTGCCGGGCGAACACCCCGAACCACTGCCCGCTGGCGCTGAGCCCGAGGGCGAATATGCGGCCGAACTCATACAGCTTGACAAATTTGCCAAGATACTGCGCGCCAAACGCTTCAAAAACGGCTCAATAGGCTTTGACCGCTCAGAGGTGCGCTTTGAGGTGGACGAAAAGGGGCACCCCATCAGCACTTATGTCAAGGTGGCCAAGGACGCCAACAAGCTGGTTGAGGAGTTTATGTTGCTGGCCAACCGCAGTGTGGCACAGATGATAGCCGTAGTGCCGCGCGGCCGAAAGCCAAAGGTGTTTGTCTACCGTATTCACGATGTGCCCGACCCCGAAAAGATGGAGAAGCTCAGCGGCTTTGTGGCACGCTTTGGCTATAAAATACGCACCGAGGGCACCAAAACCGAGGTGAGCAAGAGCCTTAACCGCCTGCTCTCAGACATTAAGGGCAAAAAGGAGGAAGAGGTGGTTGAAATGGTGGCGCTGCGTGCCATGATGAAGGCGCGCTACAGCACACACAACATTGGCCACTACGGTTTGATGTTTGACTATTACACCCACTTTACATCGCCCATACGACGCTATCCCGACACCATGGTGCACCGCTTGCTCACACGCTATGCTGAGGGCGGACGCTCGGTGAGCCAGACAAAATATGAGGACTTGTGTGAACACGCCTCGAACATGGAGCAGCTGGCTGCCACGGCTGAGCGCGCCTCTATCAAGTATAAGCAGGTTGAGTTCATGGCCGACCGCATTGGCCAGGAGTTCGACGGCACAGTGAGCGGTGTGACGGAGTTTGGCCTGTATGTGGAGATTACCGAGAACTCGTGCGAGGGCATGGTTCCGCTGCGCTTGTTGCTCGACGACTACTATGAGTTCGACGAGCGCAACTTCTGCCTGGTGGGCCGCCGCTACCGCAAGCGTTACAGCCTGGGCGATAAGGTGCGCATACGCGTGGAGCGCGCTAACCTTGAGCGTCGCCAGCTCGACTTTGCCCTGGTGGGCGACGAGGGGGGCGACATAAAGCCCGAAAAGGCTGCCAAGAGTGGGGGCGCACCCGTGCCGCCACCTGAGGCCAAAAAGGCTAAGGGCGGCAAAAAGAGCTATGCCAAGAAGAATAAGCGCCCGCGCGCTGGCCGTGCCAAACGCGCTGCAAAATAAAGACGTGTGAGGGCCAGGGGCTGCCGGGTATGACGGCGTATGCGCCTGGCTCTCAATCTTCTTTCCTTGACCTTATATCCTAACCTTTTATGCAGAATACTTTAACCGGCGAAATAGAGCGGCACGTACAGCGCGTCATGAACACGCATTCCGACTTTGTGTGGCTCAGCCAGTTGCTGCACAATGCAACTGGCGAATATATCAGTCCTACCACGCTCAAGCGGTTGTGGGGCCACCAAACGGACTATTGCCACCCGAGCCCTTATACGCTCAATCTGCTCTCGCGCTATTTGGGCTATGCCGACTACGATGCCTTTAAGCGGGGGCTGCATGCCGACTATGCGTCGAGCGCCATACAAACACGCTGCTACATGTCGGCAAACTTGAGCGAGGGCGATGTGCTCACGCTCACGTGGCGCCCCGACCGCCGTATGCTGGTGCGTTATGTGGGCAACGACAGTTTTGAGGTGGTGGAGGTTGAGAACTCTAAGTTATATGTGGGCGACACCTTTACTTGCCAGTCGTTTGTTGAGGGCGAAATGGCTGTGCTCAGCAATTTGCAACATCAGGGCAAAGGCCCCTTTGTTTACCTCATAGGCAAGCAGGGTGGCGTGGGCATTACGCCCGATTTTACCCCCCCATCAGCAAGTGACAGTTGTGCTCTTTGACTGACGGACAGCCTAACTTGGGCATGCCGCTAACGCGGGAGACATAAGAACATAAGGACAAAAGAACATAAGATATAACGTTTGTGTTAACCGCTTACCGCGGAGACATAAGAACATAAGCTACATAAGAAACATATAAGGCCGCT
>OHDF01000448.1_pt1 | contig 22268 bp, 14 predicted proteins | sample 1566911 | NCBI WGS metagenome assembly OHDF01 (sample SAMEA3879504, study PRJEB24766) | human gut metagenome | biome: human-associated habitat; feature: feces | place: USA | collected 1985/1987
GAAGCTGATAATGCGAGCTTGAATCGCATTGGCGAACAGTTGAATCTTTGTATTTCTATTCGTGACCGGATTGCCAAAGAGATTAAAAATGATCCTCCTTTACTGATAAATAAAGGTGGAGTGATTCAGGACGGTGTGAACGCAGACTTGGATGAATTGCGGCAAATCTCCTATTCAGGAAAAGATTATCTGCTAAAGATACAGCAGCGGGAGAGCGAAGAGACGGGTATTCCGAGCTTGAAAGTAGCTTATAATAATGTATTCGGTTATTATATCGAAGTCCGTAATGTGCATAAGGATAAGGTTCCACCCGAATGGATTCGCAAACAGACGTTGGTCAACGCAGAGCGTTATATCACGCAGGAACTGAAAGAATACGAAGAAAAGATTTTGGGAGCGGAAGATAAGATTCTGGTTCTGGAAACGCAGCTATATACAGACTTAGTACAGGCATTGATGGAATTTATTCCACAGATACAGATTAATGCGAATCAGATTGCACGTCTGGACTGCTTGTTGTCATTTGCCAATGTGGCCCGTGAGAATCGTTATATCCGTCCGATTATTGAGGATAATGACGTATTGGATATTCGTCAGGGACGTCACCCGGTAATAGAAAAACAACTTCCGATAGGTGAGAAGTATATTGCCAATGATGTAATGCTGGACAGCGATACACAGCAGATTATTATTATTACAGGTCCGAACATGGCCGGTAAGTCGGCACTCTTGCGTCAGACGGCGTTGATTACGCTATTGGCTCAAATCGGCTCGTTTGTTCCTGCGGAAAGTGCGCATATCGGTTTAGTTGATAAGATATTTACCCGTGTAGGAGCGAGCGATAATATATCAGTCGGTGAATCTACATTTATGGTAGAGATGAATGAAGCGGCTGATATCCTGAATAATGTTTCTTCCCGGAGTCTGGTATTATTTGACGAATTGGGTCGTGGTACTTCTACTTATGATGGTATTTCCATTGCTTGGGCAATTGTAGAGTATATCCATGAACATCCCAAAGCAAAAGCACGTACATTATTTGCCACGCACTATCATGAATTGAATGAGATGGAGAAATCTTTCAAGCGCATCAAGAATTATAATGTATCGGTGAAAGAAGTTGATAATAAAGTAATCTTCCTTCGTAAACTGGAACGTGGCGGTAGTGAACACTCTTTTGGTATTCATGTGGCAAAGATGGCCGGTATGCCGAAAAGCATTGTGAAACGTGCAAATGAGATATTGAAACAGCTTGAATCTGATAATCGCCAACAGGGCATAGCAGGTAAACCGTTGGCAGAAGTGAGCGAGAATCGTGGAGGTATGCAGTTAAGCTTCTTCCAGTTGGACGATCCGATTCTCTGTCAGATTCGCGATGAGATATTGAATCTTGATGTGAATAATCTTACTCCTATTGAAGCGCTGAATAAACTGAATGATATTAAGAAGATAGTCAGGGGGAAATAAGCTGAAAATGTATATAATGTCTTAGGATATGTTTTCGATTGTTGTCCTGACATTAGGGAAATGGCATTTGTTTTATTGATAAAAAAAGGGATTAGCGATGTTTGAACCGCTAATCCCTCTTTTTTTGATTTAGGCTATTTTCTTTTTCTTCTTGTCATAAAAGAACATGAAATAGACGCCTATTATGATAAACGGAACGCTTAACCATTGTCCCATATTGAACATCATGCTGTTTTCAAAATCTTCCTGATTTTCTTTTAGGAATTCGATGAAAAAGCGGAAGGTGAAGATATAAGTCAGACAAAGCCCGAAGAAGAAGCCACGGTGCAGTTTCTTGCTGTAATTCTTATACAGGTAAATCATGATGAAGAACAGGATAAGATAAGCAATGGCTTCGTAGAGCTGTCCCGGATGACGGGGGAGCATATCTACACGTTCGAAAACGAATGCCCAGGGCACATCAGACGGTTTGCCGATGATTTCGGAGTTCATCAGGTTGGCAAGGCGGATGAAGCAGGCGGTGATTGGAGTAGCTACGGCAATCATATCCAGCACGTCCATATAATGGAGCTTCGTCTTGCGGCAATATAGCCAAAGGGCGATTATCAATCCTAATGTACCGCCGTGGCTGGCAAGTCCTTCATATCCGGTAAATTTCCAGTTTCCGTCCGGCATGAATTTGATAGGAAGAATCATTTCCCAAAAATGAGACAAGTAGTATCCCGGATCATAGAACAGACAGTGTCCCAGGCGGGCACCAATCAGAATACCAAAGAAACAGTAAAAGAAAAGCGGGTCAAACTTCTTTTCCTCTATCTTTTTATCCCGGTACTGGTAGTGAACAACCACATAAGCAAAGAATATTCCTACTGCCCACAGTAATCCGTAATAACGGATAGAAATGCCGAACAGGTTGAATAGTTCGGGATTCGGGTTCCAGTTGATGGATAATAGCATGGTATTCATTCTATATTGGATTAATGTTAATGATTAGATTCTTTGAATTTCTCCGCAACCATCCGGTAGGTCGGTATATCTATTCCCTGTTCTTCGGCTGCTGCAATCATGTCGAAGAGCAATCCTTGTATTTCCGAGTCGTGTCCGCGTGCCAGGTCTTTTTGCATAGAAGCGGTACTTTCGGGATCGAGCTTGTCAATCACTTTTAGGTTGTAGCTGACTGGGTCTTCGGGAAATTCGACGCCCAGTTTCTTTCCTAAGGCAGCGCTTTCCGTAGAAAGTCCGATAAATGTATCCCGTATCTTTCCCGGTTTCTGCACTTCTCCCATCGGAACGTCGTAGTAAGCACCCGTCACAGCCATTGCGGAGATAAACGACCATTTGATAAACGTATCCCGGTTGATGTCCGGTGACAGGTCTACCTTTATGCCTGCTTCCTGCAAGTCTTGTTGGATAGCTTCCAGCAATCCGGGTTTCACAACTGTGCCGCGATGAACGCCGTATACCAACCGGAATATCTTTCCCATTTGGGTGATTTCTCCGGTGCCGGATACGAAGCCTACGATATAGATGCAGCCGTCGAGAACGGTGACTTCCGGAACTAGCTTCTGTATGCGCGGCCCTGTGCCATATACATTCAGAATAGGGATGACAACCGTGTCTTTGTGTGCTGCCCTTTTAATCAGTCCTACGATGGAATCGACCGAATAACCTTTCACGCATACAAATATCACATCTGCTTTTCCATTGAATTCTTCAGCGGTAGTAGCCGGAATCCGGAGCGTATGTTCGCCCTTCAAATCCGATTTCAGTTTCAAACCGTTCGTTTGAATCGACTGCAAGTGAGCTCCACGGGCAATACAAGTTACATCTTTGCCTGCCAGCGACAAGAATCCTGCGATACTGCCGCCTACACCTCCCGTTCCTGCAATGAGATATTTCATATTGTTAGCGAATTAGTAATTAATAAGTCGTCGGTGGTAACCGATAATCACACGTTGAAACGGAAATGCATGATGTCGCCATCCTGCACCACATATTCTTTTCCTTCTACACCCAGTTTTCCGGCTTCTTTCACAGCTGCTTCCGAGCCGTATTTGATATAATCATCGTATTTGATAACTTCGGCACGGATAAAGCCTTTTTCAAAATCGGTGTGGATCACTCCGGCACATTGAGGAGCTTTCCATCCTTTTTCGTATGTCCAGGCACGTACTTCCTGTACGCCGGCTGTGAAGTAAGTTTCGAGGTTCAGGAGTTTATAAGCAGATTTGATAAGACGTGCTACGCCCGATTCTTCCAAGCCTACTTCGGCAAGGAACATTTGACGGTCTTCGTACGTTTCCAGTTCGGCGATGTCCGCTTCTGTTTTGGCTGCGACAATCAGGATTTGAGCATTCTCGTCTTTTACGGCTTCGCGTACCATATCTACGTATTTATTTCCGTTTACTGCGCTTGCTTCATCAACATTGCAAACATACATTACCGGTTTGCTGGTCAATAAGAACAGTTCGTGAGCTATCTTTTGTTCGTCTTTTGTTTCAAAAGTCACTGTACGTGCAGATTTTCCCTGTTCCAGTGCGTCTTTATATTGAACGAGTACATCGTAAGCTAACTTTGCAGCTTTGTCTCCGCCCGTCTGTGCTTGTTTCTGTACTTTCTGGATACGGCTTTCGATGGTTTCCAGGTCTTTCAATTGAAGTTCGTAGTCAATGATTTCTTTGTCGCGGACAGGATTTACGCTTCCGTCTACGTGTGTCACATTGTCGTCATCGAAGCAACGGAGTACGTGGATAATTGCGTCTGTCTCACGGATATTGGCAAGGAACTTGTTTCCTAGTCCTTCACCTTTGCTTGCGCCTTTCACCAGTCCGGCGATATCTACGATTTCTACAGTTGTAGGAACAATTCGTTGGGGGTGCACCAATTCAGCGAGTGCGTTCAGACGTTCGTCAGGAACAGTGATTACACCTACATTGGGTTCAATTGTACAAAAAGGGAAATTTGCCGCCTGTGCTTTCGCATTCGACAAACAGTTGAAAAGTGTCGACTTACCCACGTTCGGTAGTCCTACAATACCACATTGCAATGCCATATTAATCTATTATTTCTTTTATTATCAAGTTGCTCATTTTAGTTTGCAAAGATAATCATTTTTAAACTAATAAAGGAAACTTGGTGCACTTTCTGTCTTTTCCTGACGTTTGGGTGGTTTTGAAAAGAACGTGGTTTGAGCATTAGAGAATAGAATATAGGTAGAAAGTTTCAGTTTGTTTTGTTCATTATATTATATTCCGTAATAGTAGTCAATGATTTATTTGAGATATGTCCGTCCATTGCCAAGCAGTTGGCTTGAATTTCCAATGTTTTTTCAAATATATTACGTACCCAACGGGCATTTCCAAAATTATGGTCTTTATTGACAATGGCTTTATTTATCAACCGTTTCATCTTTTCTATATTGTCTGACACCCGGGTGTTGTCATAACTGAGGCCCGAGTGTCAGATAATACTCCATTAAAAACGTTTTTTCTTTGAAAAAATTCTGGCGCTTTTATATTTATTCATAACGGTACAGAAATGAGTTTAAACGTAGTCATATTATCTAAAGTCGAGGACTGGCAAATAGAGTAGCCTCATCTTTACCTTCCGATGAATTCTTCCGGTCGTCCCGGCGAAAGCAACTCCCACAAGGAAGCAACTACCCATCCCGGTGCGAAGATATGGTTGTAATACCCTTTGCCGTTCTTGCCGTAATCCCAATTGGTGTGCTGTACCACTTCGGGATAGTACCCTTTCTTGGCGATGCCGCATTGATGTCCTTCGTAGGGTAGCAACTGGCGCATGGAAGAACTGATCACTGCCGCGAAATCGGCAAAGCGGGGTTCATTGTACTCTTTGGACAGCCAGTGGAGTACGTCGGCAAAGTCGAAGATGAAGACGTCGATATGATTGTTTTCCACCGAGACATTGCCCCAGCCGCGGGTCTTCAGGCCGATGTCGCCCAACATCTGTCCCGGTGCAAACGGGACATCCCAGGTGTAGTACCATGAGAGGGCGAAGTAAGCGGCTTTCTTTGCCAAACCTGCATAGTGTGCACGTTCTGCTCCTTTGCTGGCAAGTGCCAGGTAGTAGGCAGCAGTGGAGGCGTAGAGTGAAGCCTCTTTGTCTTCACAGTTGGCGTCGAGGGTAGACGAGAAGTAGTCCGCTTTCGAGATTAGCTCCTTTTCCAGATAATCTACCGAGCGTCGGGCTGCTTCGAGATAGCGTTTATCTTTGAAGTACTTGTATCCCATCACCAGGGGAAGCGTTGCCGACGGGGTGCTTCCTGCCTTTCTTCTTTTCGTAATTGAGGTAATAGAGCGTGGCATATACGCCTTCCGACTGGCGGCGGATGCTGTGGACAGGCTTTATGAAGTTGCGTTTGTAGTGCACTACCTCGTTGAAGAATCCTGCTAGTGAGAAACCATGCTCTAGGTAAGAATCAAAGATAGCATTGGCATTTGCCACCAGGTTGGTGCGCTGCTTGCTTTCGCCATATTCCAACGCGTTGAAAGCATTCAGCAGGGTGCGTCCCACAAAGCCTACTTCGGCCACGTCGACGTTGTCGCAAGTTTCCGTGTGCAACTCTACACCTGAGTAATAGTTGCTAGGAGTATTGCCGATGAAACTTTCTACGAAGAAGTTGCTCATCACTTCTTTCATCACTTCATCGGTATAAGGTGTTTCTACCGTTGCGGGCTTGTAGAGGTCGTAGCTATATTCCCATGCTTGTTTTACGCAGTCCGAGAAGTCGGTGGGAGCGGATTCGTTGAGCTCCCAGGTCAACGTCACGCTTTCTCCTTTGCCTAAAAACTGGTAGGCTTCTACGGAAGGAGCCAGTGTCAGTTTGCGGATATAAGTTTTGGGCGCTTCTTTGTAGGGATAGCCGAAAGAAAGTGTGGCAGTGCCGTTGCAGTTCTCGAATCCGGTATAACCTATCGAAGTGGTTCCTGACAGGATGACTTCGCCCTCTTTGTGAGTGTATCAGGTTGATAGTGTTTTTTAGTATTTTGCCTGGTATTTCTTATAAAAAATCAAGAACAAAGTAAATCCGATCAGTGCAAACGGTACGCCTGTCAGGGCAGGGTAGCGGTATCCTTCGTTGACTGCGAGTCCGCCTGCGTATGCGCCAATGGCATTTCCCAGATTGAAGGCAACCTGTACGCAGGCTGCTCCCAGCATTTCTCCTCCTTTTGATACGCGGATAATTAATATCTGCTCCGGACTGGATACTGCGAACAATCCTGCCGTACAAAGGCACATCAACAGGGCTGCTGCCCATTTATAGGGAGAAAGGAAGAAGATGAGCAATAACATAATACAGATAAGTGCTTGTGCGGCAGTCCCTACTTTTCCGGGGGTGTAACGGTCGGAGAGACGTCCGCTAATCAGGTTTCCCATCACCATACCGAAGCCGGCAAGGATCATTAAGGGCGTAATGCTTTCAGCGGAGAAGCCGGACACATTGGTAAGCATCGGATTGATGTAGCTATACCAGCAGAATACACCGCCATTACCTAGTGCCGTAGCGCCAAGAATCAGCCACGGAGCCGGAGTTTTAAGGAAACGGAATTGTCCTTTGAAACCTGTATCTTCCAGTCCTTCTACGTGGGGAACCCAGCGCCAGATATAATATAGGATAACGATTCCCCAGATTCCTACCAACAGGAAAGTGACACGCCAGGAGAGCATGGTACTTAGAGAAGTTCCCAAGGGTACACCGAAAAGATTGGCAATGGTCATTCCGGCAATCATGATCGAAACGGCTTCCGAACCTTTTCCTTTATCGGCCAGTCTTTCCGCAACGATAGAACCTACTCCGAAATAGGCACCATGAGGAAGCCCGGAGATGAAACGGGCAATTAGCAATACCCAATAATTGGGGGCCATTGCCGCGCAGATATTACCTATCATAATCAAGGTAACCAGTACTAACAGAATGTGTTTCAACGGGTATTTACGGGCCAATGTCAATACAGGTGCGCCAACACATACGCCCAAAGCGTATGCCGAAATGAAATGTCCCGCAGTCGGGATACTGATACCTAGATCTTTTGCCACATCGGGCAATATTCCCATCATTACAAATTCGGCAATACCCAATCCCAGTGTGCCGAACGCCAATGCAATAAGACTCTTCTTCATACGAAACCCTACCTAATACCTGTTACTTTTTTACCTTTATTTTTTGCCGCTTTTTTATTTCGGCTGCAAAGGTAAAACAAAATCTTTCAAGGTGAGTTCAGACCGGATGATTTTGATTTAAATCAATTTGTACAGTTTTTCTCTTAGGGGTATGCAACAAGGAACTCGAAATGGTATAAGGATTAAAAGAATAAAACTGAATTGGTCTACAAAGATGTAGAAATGAACAATCGTCTTATTTTGTTTAACTAATACTTAACGATTTGTGCTCTTTTTATTGTCAATCTGTCAGGATGATATTTAAGTGGTTGAATACCAATTTTATACTGCATGACAATAGATGCTGATAATAGGTTGAAAGTAAAAGATATGCATTTTTATTGTCAGCCTTGATTTCTTGTCAAATGCCTTGTTTTAAGATTAATCAAGTGGGACTTTATGGGGAGAGTAGCTGGTATACTTATGTTGGGATACTGGTATAGTTACGTTAGGATGCCGGTATAATTCCACTAAAGTACCGGTATCTTTAGTGCGTCACGGCCGTGACAAGATCTTCCCACGGCTGTGGTAGGAACTCGTCACGACTGTGGGAAGAAGTCACCACGGCCGTAGGAAGTTAACAATATCGGCACGTTAATGTACAAATGGTTATGGGATAATGGAAGTATAACAGTTGTACAACGGTTGTTTAATGGGTGCTTGTCATAAATTTCTATATGACTTCTTCCATAATTTGTTCCTTTCTTTAGTTCTCATATTCATGAGATTAAAAGTAGCATATTCCCGCAGAAAGAACAAAGAAAGGGAAAGAAAGTTGGAGTGTTGATGCACTAGAGTGATGAATATAAACCTTCGTACTTTTTTATGTCATTAGCCGAATAATGTTTATAATAAATCTGTTTTGTTCTCTCTTTTTAATAAAGATTGTTCTTCCCGCCTGCAATAATTTTCTCCTGAAAGCCGGAAGTTTCTGAAAGACTTTTATCTTTGCAACTATAATACATACGGCACTATGAAAAAAGTAATTTTGATTCTTCTGGCAATCGCCTTCCCCGGCCTGCTTTGTGCAAAAGATAACAAGAGTACGGATGCGTTACTCCGTGAGATTGACGGTCTCATCAAAAACCGTCGGACTTATGGAGTGGAAAAGGAAACGCGTATCGCTGACCTGAAGAGATTATTGGCGGAGGCTACTTCCGATGAACAACGATATGGTTTTTGCGGACGTCTTTTCGATGAATACCGGGCTTATAATCTGGATTCGTCTTTTGTCTATGCTCAACGGAAAGAGGAACTGGCGCATCGCATGGATAAACTGGATTATCTGGATGATGCTGCCATGAATATGGCGGAAGTGATGGGAACTACCGGAATGTATAAAGAAGCGTTGGAACTATTGGGGCAGATTGATAAGAAAACGCTGCCCGATTATCTCTATGGTTACTATTATCATCTGTATCGCACTATTTACGGATTGATGGGAGATTATGCCGTTACGGAGAAAGTCAAGAAAGAGTATTATCGAATGACGGATCTGTATCGTGACTCTCTTCTGCAGGTTAACGCTTCCGACTCTTTGGGGCACGTATTGGTGATGGCGGATAAGTGTATCGTACATGCTCAATACGATGAAGCCATCCGTATGCTGATGGAATATTACAACAAACCTTCTTTGGATGACCATTCAAAAGCAATGCTTACTTATACTCTCTCCGAGGGTTACCGGTTGAAAGGCGACAAACAAGGACAAAAGCATTACCTGGCCCTTTCGGCCATTGCCGACCTGAAATCGGCAGTAAAGGAATATGTATCTTTGCGCAAACTCGCTTCCCTTGTCTACGATGAAGGGGATATTGACCGTGCCTACAATTACCTGAAATGCTCCTTAGAGGATGCCACTCTTTGTAATGCCCGCCTTCGTACGTTAGAAATCTCGCAAGTCTTTCCTATCATTGACCAGGCTTACCAATTGAAAACCAAACGGCAGCAGCAGGAGATGAAAGTATCATTGATTTGTATCAGTTTGCTTTCCGTATTTTTGTTGGTTGCCATTTTCTTCGTTTACAAGCAGATGAAAAAGGTTGCTGCCGCACGTCGCGAAGTGGTCGATACCAATACGTTGTTGCAAGAACTGAACGAAGAACTTCACGACTCTAATTCGCAACTGAAAGAGATGAACCATACGCTTTCGGAAGCCAACTATATCAAGGAGGAATATATCGGCCGATATATGGACCAATGCTCCACTTATCTCGACAAGATGGATTTATACCGTCGTTCCCTGAATAAAATTGCTGCTGCCGGAAGAGTGGAAGAACTATATAAAGCCATTAAATCTTCCCAATTCCTTGACGAAGAACTGAAAGAGTTTTATGCGAACTTCGACATGACTTTCCTGCAACTCTTCCCCAATTTTGTGGAAGAATTTAATGCGCTGCTTACCGAACCCATGCAACCCAAACCGGGAGAACTGTTGAACACCGAACTCCGTATCTTTGCCCTTATCCGGCTGGGGATTACGGACAGTACCAAGATAGCGCAATTCCTCCGTTATTCCGTGACTACCATTTATAATTACCGGACCCGTGTCCGTAACAAAGCTTTGGGAGAAAGAGATGAATTTGAGACTAAAGTAATGCAAATAGGGAAGGTGGAAGAATAAGAAAACCACTACTTTTTTAGTCTGACTTCTATTTTATAACGTTCTTATATTTAGTGGTTTATGCTGTGAGATACTGTGTAAATCACTATATTTTTGCTATCTGCTCAAAGAAGCAGTATGAAATGTGGATACTTTTGTTTCACGGTCATTTCAGCAATGACACAGAGAACGAAAACAAAAGTAACCCTAATATTAACTTTAAATTAATGTACATGAAACAGAGTATGAAGTCGAAAGGCTTTGAACGCCGCCTCTTATTAATAATGTGGGGCTTGTTCCTATCTCTTAGTGCATTCGCACAACAGATTTCCATAAAAGGACATGTAGTGGATGCTGCGGGTGAGCCGGTGATCGGTGCCAGTGTAGTAGAAGAAAGTACGACGAACGGTACGATTACCGATATAGACGGTAACTTCTCCCTGAAAGTGTCCCCTAAAAGTATGCTAACCGTTTCTTTTATCGGATATGCCACTCAGACAGTTCCGGTGAATGGCAAAACGTCCCTGACTATTACTTTGAAAGAAGATACCGAGGTGCTCGATGAAGTCGTTGTCATCGGTTATGGTACGATGAAGAAGAGTGACTTGACTGGGGCTATCTCTTCCGTTTCTTCCAAAGATCTGATGAAACAACCCTCTCCTAGTTTGGGAGCAGCTTTACAAGGACGTGCAACCGGGCTTCAGGTAATTTCCAGTGGTGCGCCGGGCGATAATGTGTCAATGAAGATACGTGGTATCGGTTCCATCAACAATAGTGATCCGTTGCTTGTCATCGACGGGGTGCCGACGGATGTTCCTTTGAATATGATTAATATGGATGATGTGGAGACGGTAGACGTGTTGAAAGACGCTTCCGCTACTGCTATTTACGGTTCGCGAGGAGCTTACGGGGTCATTATTATTACCACGAAGAAAGGGAAATCGGACGCCGCTCACTTTAACTTTAAGGCTTCTTACGGTATCGAAAAGGCTATCCGTACACTTGATTTGCTGGATGCTACTCAATTTGCTTCCCTCCATAATGAAATGATGACAGCTAACGGTCAACCGCAGAACCCTCTGTTTGAAGATCCTACTTCATTGGGCAGAGGAACAAACTGGACAGATGAATTGTTTCAGACTGCCGCTATCCAGAACTATTCACTGAACTATTCCGGTGGGAATGATAAAACGACTTATTATGTATCTGCGGCTTATTTCAACCAGGAAGGTATCGTACGTACCACTCAATATGAGCGCTATACGGTGCAATTCAATATGGATACGCAGATGAATAATTGGTTAAAGATGGGAAACAAACTTTCGCTGAATCATGATATTAAAAAGAAGGGCGAGTATAGTATTAAAAATACCATGTTGGCACTGCCTACACAGGCTATCAAGAATGATGATGGTTCTTGGGCAGGTCCTGTAGGGCTTCCGATGTATGTAGGAGATATTGCTAATCCTATCGGCAAGATGATGACCAACTCTACTGCTACTAAAGGTTTCAATATATTGGGTAATATCTACGCCGAAGTAAAACCGTGGGAATGGCTGACTTTCAAAACTATTGTTGGAGTACAGGCACTCTTTTGGGATGATAAAGGCTGGTCGCCCAAGTATGACTGGCAGCCGATTTCCCAACCGGAATCGTATGCTTCCCGGAAGTATAACAAAAGCCTTACTTTATTGTGGGACAATACTCTGACTTTTAATAAGACGTTTGCAGAGAAACATCAACTGACTGTGATGGTAGGTTCTTCTGCACAGAGTAACACGTATGAGTATTTGGGCGGTTCCATTATGGGATTCATCAGTCCTACTGCGCAGCAATTGGATAATGGTACGCTCGAACCGACTGTGAACGGAAATGGAAGTGACTGGGCATTGCTCTCTTATTTAGGGCGTGTCAATTATACATACGATAATAAATACCTGTTGACAGCTACGATCCGGCGTGACGGTTCTTCCCGTTTCAGCAAAAAGAACCGGTGGTCTAATTTCCCGTCCATATCTCTTGCCTGGAGGCTTTCTGAGGAACCTTTCTTTAAAAAGAGTTTCTGGTTGAGTGATGTGAAACTCCGTGCGGGATATGGATTGACTGGTAATCAGGCGAGTGTGGGTAATTATGCGTATGCTTCCACCATCCAGACTATTCAGTATAACTTCAATGGTACGCAAGTGAATGCCATTGCTCCGTCGGTAATGCCAAACCCGAATGTTCGCTGGGAAGAGGTGGAGCAATATAATGTCGGTGCCGACCTGACAATGATTGACGGTCGGATCAATCTTAGTCTGGATGCTTATATCAAGAATACGAATGATATGCTGGTAGATATGGTAGTGCCTATCTCTACCGGGTATTCGGATATCAATGTTCCTAAGATCAATGCGGGTAAGATGCGGAATAAGGGATTTGAGGTTTCTGTCAGTTCCCGTAATCTGGTGGGTGAATTTTCGTGGAATACGTCTCTCAATGCTTCTTACAACAAGAATGAAATTATCCGCTTGAATGGGGATGTCCCGATGTATTTCGATAATAATATTCATGCAGTCGGTCATCCGGTCAGTTCTTTTTACGGTTATGTGACGAACGGTATTTTCCAGACACAGGAGGAAGTAGACCGCTACGCCATTCAGACGCAAGGCAATGACCCTTACAACCGTACTTCTGCCGGTGATATTAAGTTTAAGGACTTGAATAACGACGGAATCATCAATGATAAAGACCGTACTTATCTCGGCAGTCCCACTCCGACATGGATTTTCTCAATGAACAATTCATTTGCCTGGAAAGGTTTCGATCTGGAAATCTTCCTGCAAGGGGCGGCGGGAAACAAGATATACAACGCAAACCGGGCCTCTTTGGAAGCCATGTCCGTAGCACAGAACCAGATGACGACCGTTCTCGATCGTTGGCGTGGCGAAGGAACAAGCAACAGTATGCCACGTGCTGTATTCGGTGACCCGAATAAGAACGGGCGTGTTTCAAATCGTTTTATAGAAGACGGTAAATACTTGCGTCTGAAGAATGTGACATTGGGCTACACCTTACCGGCCGCATGGAGCAAGAAGGCGGCGATGTCTTCTGTGCGCTTCTTCGTTTCGGGGCAGAATCTACTGACATTAACCCGTTATACGGGGCTTGATCCGGAAATTTCCGGATCGGGAAATGACAATAACGTGTATCCCGTAGCCCGTAACATCACGTTCGGCGCATCTGTTTCTTTCTAACTACTTTTATATAGAACCTTTAATTGATTGACAAATATGAAAAAGTTCAGATATATACTTCCTTGCTTCCTGTTGGGCTTGACATTGAGCAGCTGTAATGGTTTCCTTGATAAAGAACCGTGGGACTCTATCGATACTTCCAAGAGTTTTCAGGCAGCGGAAGATGCGATAGCTGCCGTAAATGGTGCTTATCAACCGCTTCAATGGCCCAAATTATATAATATGCGTATGTGGACACTGGATATCGTAGCCGGTAACAGTATTGTCGGTGCAGGTGGAGGTACGGATGGCATAGAGACTACCGATATGGCTAACTTCATAACCACCACCGATAATGCCGGTGTGCTTGATGTATGGCGCGGTCCGTCTCCGGGTATTCTCCGTTGCAACTTCGTTATTAAGAATGTTCCGGGTATGAATATTGATCAAAGTTTGAAAAACCGTTGTTTGGGAGAAGCTAAATTCTTGCGTGCCCATTATTATTTTATTCTGGTTCGTCTTTTTGGAGGAGTACCTTTACTGACAGAACCGCAGACTTCGGAAGATGATTTGAAACCTTTCCGTGCTTCGAAAGAAGAAATCTATAAGTTGATAGAAGATGATCTGAAAGAAGCGATCAACTTGCTTCCGGATAAATCTTCTTATTCCGCTTCCGATTTGGGACGTGCTTCTAAAGGAGCAGCGATGGGGTTGCTAGCCAAAGTGTATCTGACCCAAAGAAAGGAGTATGCGGAGATTGTACGTCTTTGTGAGGAAATACAGAAATTGGGTTATCGTTTGAATGATGATTATAGTGATAACTTTAATCCGAATAAGAAAAACGGACCTGAATCACTGTTTGAGGTACAGTATTATGGTAAGACCAATTATGATTTCTGGAGTAATGAAAACCAATCTTCTTGGTTGAGTGCGTTTACAGGCCCTCGTAATTCGGATATGGTGGCGGGCGGCTACGGATGGAACCAGCCGACTGCCGAGTTTGTCAGCCAGTACGAAGAAGGGGATAATCGTAAAGATAAGACTATTCTTTATTTGGGATGTCCTGACTTTGACGGAAAGCAATATCAGTCTTCTTATTCTACAACGGGATACAATTTGCGTAAGTTTCTGGTCCCGAAATCCATCTCTATGGATTACAATACCAGTCCGGCCAACTTTGTGGTACTCCGTTATGCGGATGTGCTACTGATGAAAGCGGAAGCGTTGAATGAACAAGCTTTGACAACTGATGCGGAAGCCCCTTTGTACGAGGTTAGAAAACGGGCAGGACTGACTAACCGGGCGGATATCGAAGGATTGACACAGGATCAGATGCGGGAGAAAATTATTCAGGAACGTCGTATAGAGTTGGCGTTTGAAGGAGACCGTTGGTTTGATTTGGTTCGCCTGAAAGACAACTATGCTCTGAAATTCCTTCACTCTATCGGAAAAACCAATGCGGCGGAAAAACATTTGTTAATGCCTATACCGTTGAAAGAGATTGAGGCGAATGGCAATTTGAAACAGAATCCGGGATATTAATAGTAAAAAAGAAAGATTATGAAAACAAAGATATATATTGCTCTGACGGCTTTATTGGCGGGCTTTGTATTTAATTCGTGTACTTCTGATGAGATGGAGACAGATAAAGGAAGTGAGTCTTTGGTATTGTCTGTATCGTCCGAAGTAGTGGAACTGGACCAGTTGATGAGTGATAGGGAAGCTTTTCATTTTGCTTGGACTGCTGGTAGTAACTATGGAACAGATTCCCGTATCAGCTATGTTCTTGAAATGGATTTGAAAGGTAACAATTTCGCAGGAGGACTGAAAAAGGATATAGGTGCAACGGATTCCCGTATTCTGGCATTTAACCATAAAGAGATGAATGACTTGTTGGCAGAAGTGTGGAATAGTTCTTTGGATGAAACATTGGAGTTTGAAGCTCGTGTGACTGCTGCTGTATTGGGGCATGAAGAGTTTACTCAGGTTTCTCCTGTCGTTACATTCAAACTGACACCTTATATAGAACGTTATCTGAATCTGTGGATGATTGGTGGAGCAACTGTAGGAGGATGGAGTCTGGATAATGCTACTCCGATGGAATCAATTGAGGATGAACCGAACGGATTTGTTTGGGAAGGCGTGCTTCTTTCAGGAGAACTGAAATTCGTCTTACAGAAAACTTCTTTTGTTCCTTCTTTTAATAAGGATGGTGAAGATGAGAATAAACTTGTATATAGGGAAAGTGATGACGAACCGGATGAGAAGTTTATGATAAGCACTCCGGGTAACTATCGGATAAAACTGAATCTAAGCACATTGGATATTGAGATTACGGATTTGGGCGGAGAGATGGTTTATCCTAATCTTTGGATGATTGGTTCGGCTACTACGGGCGGTTGGTCATTGGACGATGCAACGAAGATGACTCCGATAGCTGATGAACGGAATAGCTTTGTTTGGGAAGGAGAACTTAAAACAGGACAACTTAAATTTGTGACCCAACAGAGTAATTTTTATCCTTCGTTTGGTAAAGACGGAAATGCTGAAAATAAATTGATTCTTATAAATGAAGGAGAACATGATGGGGATGAAAATAAGTTCAATATTGAGCATGGTAACTATCGGATAAGATTGAACCTGAGTACACTGGATATTGAAATAACTAATAATTAATACAGATTGAATTATGAAACTGACGAAATATATAATGGCTTGTATCCTGGCTTTTTCATTGGCCGGTTGTATCGACGACGAGCCTTCGAACAATCCTATTACTTACGGAGACGGCTATATCACCGTACTGCTGTCTACCGATAAAGCCGCCTATCAGCCGGGAGAACCGGTACAACTTTCTTTGAACAATCTTCCCGAAGGGCAGGTGACCATTCGCTATAAGCACCTCAACAAGGTGCTTTCCGAAACTCCCCTCACCGGAAAGTCATGGAGTTGGAATCCGCCGACAGATGACTTTAAAGGTTATATGGTCGACTTATATACAGTAGAGAATGGCGAAGAGGTTGTTCTGAGCAGCATTGCCATTGATGTATCTTCCGATCCAGCACGCTTTCCGCGCAACGGATTTCTCTCCGAATATGGCAAAATGAGCGAAAAGGAGATTAACAAGGTAATGGATAACCTGAACCGCCATCATATCAACTATGTGCAGTATCAGGACTGGCATTACAAACACCATAAGCCATTAGCAGGTTCGCCTTCTGCTCCGATGGATGTGTGGAAAGATATTATCAATCGCGATTGTTATCGTTCTACTGTACAGGGATACATTGACGCTGGCCATAAACGGGGTATGAAATCTCTTTTCTACAATCTTGCTTATGGAGCTTTGAGCGATGCGGCCGATGATGGTGTGAAAGAAGCATGGTACCTGTTTAAGGACAAGAAGCACGGAAACAAGGATTATCATCCGCTAGGTTCTCCTTTCAAAAGTAACATCTATCTGACGAATCCGGCATTGCAGGAATGGAGAGACTATATGGCTCAGCAGAATAACGACGTATATGAAGTTTTTGATTTTGACGGCTATCAGATTGACCAGTTAGGTGGTCGGGGAGAATTATATGATTATAATGGAAACTCTGTTGATCTCGCAGCTACTTTCCCGGTGTTTATAAAGGCGATGAAAGAAGCTCAACCGAAAAAGTCGTTGGTGATGAATGCTGTGGGACAATATGGTCAAGAAAACTTGATTGCGAACTCTCCGGTAGATTTCCTTTATACTGAAGTGTGGGAAAAACCGACCGATAACGGCTTTAGCGTCCTTTCAAATATTATCACAAACAATGATCGATGGTCGAACGGAAAGAAAACTGTATTGGCTGCTTATATGAATTATAAGCTTGGCGGTGAAGGGCGTGGCTATTTCAATACCCCTGGTGTATTAATGGCAAATGCCGCTATCCATGCATGGGGTGGTGCGCATCTGGAATTAGGAGAACATATGTTGACTACCGAGTATTTCCCTAACAGCAGCTTGGCAATGAAAGGGGAATTGAAGAAAGCAATGGTGACTTATTATGATTTTATCACCGGGTATGAGAATCTCTTACGTGATGGTGGAGAGTTTTATGGAGTTACAGCTTCTTCTACAGATGGGAAGATGACCGTCAATCAATGGCCCCCTGTCCGTAATCAGATTGCCACTATCGGGAAACGCTTTGATCGTAGGGACGTGATTCATTTCCTTAATTATACCAATGCTGTACATTTGGATTGGTGTGACTCTAATGGGACGCAGGTTGAACCCTCTTTGATTGAACCGGTCCAAACAAAGGTAAGCGTAAAGGGGACGGTAAGAACAGTTTGGGCAGCCTCTCCGGATGCACGTTTCGGAGTCTCTCAAGAGCTTGATTTCGTTCAGGAAGGAAATGAGATAAAGGTAGCACTTCCGTCATTGAAATATTGGACAATGTTGGTAGTAGAGTATGAATGAGGCTGATAGATATGGAATAAATAAGAGGATAGTGCGAATATGAATAGAATAATAGGATGGATGATAGCTTGTTTGTTACCTATCTCTGTGCTTTGTGCCACAGATAACGCAAAGGTATGCACTTCTTTTACACAACAAGGGCGTCAGGTGACTTTTCACCTGACGGACAGTGCTGCGTTGCAACTACAGCTCTGTAGTCCTTCGGTAGTCAAAGTTTGGTTTTCGCCCGATGGACAGCTGCAACGGAAGAATGCCTCTTTTGCAGTGATTAATGAAGAGTTGGAAGATGTAGGGACCGTCCATGTGGACGAACAGGCGGCCTGTTATGAGATCTTTACTCCGAAATTGCGTATTCGGGTAAATAAATCTCCGTTGAGTCTTCAGATATTTGATAAGTATCAGAAACTCCTGTTTAGTGATTATGCCGACAAGGGGCATGTGAGTGAAGGAACAAAGAAGACGGAATATAAAGTGCTCCGTCGTGACGAGCATTTTTTCGGACTGGGAGAAAAGACAGGAAAGATGGACCGTCGTGGCGAATCTTATAAGATGTGGAATAGTGACAAACCCTGTTACAGTATAGTGGAAGATCCGCTCTACAAGAGTATTCCTTTCTTTATGAGCAGTTATCGGTATGGTATTTTTCTTGATAATACGTACAAAACGGAATTCAAGTTCGGTACGGAAAGTCGCGACTATTACAGCTTTGAAGCTCCGAACGGTGAAATGATCTACTATTTTATTTTCGGCAAGGACTATAAGGAAATTATCGGCCAATACGTCGGACTGACGGGCAAACCTATCATGCCACCGAAATGGGCGCTGGGTTTTGCTCAATGCCGCGGTCTGCTGACAAGCGAAAAGCTAAGTCGCGAAATAGCCGAGGGTTACCGGAAACGTGGAATCCCTTGTGATATTATCTATCAGGATATCGGCTGGACGGAATATCTGCAGGATTTCGAATGGCGCAAAGGAAACTATGAGAATCCAAAGAAGATGCTTTCGGATTTGAAAGGGATGGGTTTTAAGGTAGTAGTATCTCAAGATCCGGTAATTGCACAAGCTAATAAAAAGCAATGGGAAGAAGCTGATCGTTTGGGTTATTTTGTAAAGGACAGTACGAACGGTAAAAGCTACGATATGCCCTGGCCTTGGGGTGGTAACTGTGGAGTGGTGGATTTCACCTTGCCTGCCGTAGCCGATTGGTGGGGAACCTATCAGCAGAAACCGATTGACGATGGTATCTCCGGCTTCTGGACGGACATGGGCGAACCTGCCTGGAGTAACGAAGAGCAAACGGAACGTCTCGTCATGAAACACTATCTGGGTATGCACGATGAAATCCATAATGTCTATGGATTGACTTGGGATAAAGTGGTGAAAGAACAATTTGAAAAGAGGAATCCGGACCGTCGTGTGTTCCAAATGACCCGTGCTGCTTATGCCGGATTGCAACGTTATACGTTCGGTTGGACAGGTGATAGCGGGAACGGAGATGATGTGTTGCAAGGCTGGGGACAGTTAGCCAATCAGATTCCTGTAATGCTTTCCGCCGGTTTAGGACTGATACCGTTTTCTTCCTGTGACATTACCGGTTACTGTGGAGACATTGAAGATTATCCGGCTATGGCGGAACTCTATACCCGTTGGATTCAATTCGGTGCATTCAATCCTTTGAGTCGTATCCACCATGAGGGAGATAATCCGGTGGAACCGTGGCTTTTCGGGCCGGAAGCGGAAAAGAACGCGAAAGCGGCTATCGAACTGAAATATCGTTTGTTACCGTATATCTATACTTACGCCCGCGAAGCGTATGATACAGGATTGCCTATCATGCGGCCTCTGTTTCTGGAATATCCAATGGATATGGAAACTTTTTCTACGGATGCCCAATTCATGTTCGGTCGTGAATTACTGGTAGCCCCTGTGGTGAAGAAAGGCGCTCGTACCAAAAACGTCTATCTGCCCGAAGGTACATGGATTGACTATAATAACAAGAAGACGGTTTACACCGGAGAGCAATGGACTACGGTTGACGCTCCCTTGTCCTTCGTTCCTGTGTTTGTGAAGCAAGGTTCCATCATCCCTACGATGCCGGTGATGAACTACACCCATGAGAAACCGGTATATCCACTTACTTTTGAAATCTTTCCCGCCCAGGAAGGTGCACAAGCAGCCTTTACTCTTTACGAAGATGAAGGAGAAGACTTAGGATATCAGCGTGATGAATTTGTCAAAACACCGATTATTTGCAGCACTCTGGCAAATGGATATGAACTGACCGTCTCTGCCCGTGAAGGAAAAGGATACACTGTTCCCGGTCCGAGAAATCTGTTGTTCCGTATTTATTCTGCGAAAGCTCCGAAAGAGATAACTGTCAAAGGAAAGAAGATAAAGCAAACTAAACCGGAACGTTTGGAAGAAAATCTGGAGAATAACACTGAAACTGTAGCGTGGAGTTGGGATAAGGAAACAGGTGTCTGTAGTGTGAGAATACCTGATAAAGGTGTTGATGAACAGTTGATGATTACTTTTAAATAAACAGGGAGCTGTTGGCAAGCTAATATTCAGAGTTTTTCTTTCGTTTTATATGGATAATGTGTAGATTCGCACGAAACTCATATCAGAAATGTGTAAGTTATCACATTTCTGATATCAAAAGTGTGATTCATTATGAGAAGCTTTTCCAACCCGCTTACCTGATTCGCTATTCAATGCTGAATTTGAAACAAGATGGTAATTTGATTAATATCCCCCTGTTTTTGGCGGATAAGACAAAAGAGCTATTGAAGGATAAAAGTTGAAAGAGCCTTCTGAAGGAATCAGTAGCCTCTTAAAAAACGATGATTCTTAAAAAAGGAATATTTAATCATTGGAAGAAGGACGTGAATTGCAGTTTGGTAAAGAAAAGCAGGAAAATGTCCTGCATTTGTAATTACGCGATTCTCTATTTCGGCTGTTTCGAAAATATGCCAATCAAGCTGCGATAGATTTTTGATTATTTTTGTTATTTGGAGAGCAGATGCCCGAATAACTAATCATTTTATTATTTTTTCCTTTCCGATATATTATGGTAAACTAGAGATAAAAATGTTTCTTAATAGTCCATTTTTATCTTCTTCACCGGGGAACGATAGCTTCCTCGGTGAGGAACAAGTCGATGCACACCGAGGAACACTTCGTTGGTTTTAAAGCAATGAGCGGTTTCTGAATAGAGAAAGATGCATATCCTGTTTGCTTTTATGCAATATTAGGCATCCTTTTGTATGCTCATGCGTTTATTTATGCAGTTTATTTTCCGGTTCGTTATTTTCTAATTGGCCATTTCCTTGTATAATATTAAAAATAGAACATTGCTTATTAAATAGGATTAGCTGTATACAAGAGACTGGATAGTTTCTCGCATACAGCTAATTAAATCTATTCTTTTACGTATCTTAGATATGTCCGTATTCGAATTCCGGGATATCGCCTTTCGCGGACATTTTAGCAAAATCAATCAGATTGGCCAAGTGGCGGAGCACCAGTTCTTTCATTCCTTCTTTGTCCCTATCTTTTATCTTCTGTAACATTTCCCTATGTTCTGCATGAACCGTTTTTTGAGGAACAGCACAAACTTTGTATTTTTGATAATATTTTAAAATATCGGGAGTAATAATAAGCAGGAGTGAACTGATAACCGGATTATGTCCGCCTTGCGCAATGGCCTGGTGAAAGGCAAAATCTTTTTCGACACGAAGGTCTGTATCAAACTTTTCTTCCAGTTCGACAAGCGTGTTTTCGATATTCTTCAAATCCTCTTCTGTGCGGTTTACTGCGCATAATTTGCAGACCTCTATTTCCAGAAGTACACGTACATAAACCAAGCTTGAAAAATCATATCTGCTGATTTTCAATGCATCGGTAATCATAGTATCCAACTGGTCTTTGGAGAATTCGGATACCACTGTTCCACTCTGAGGATATGTTTTTACAATACCGTATAATTCCAGTTTCTGCAATGCCTCGCGAACATGTGACCGACTGACTTTCAAAAGTTCGGATAATTTACGCTCAGAAGGGAGACGCTCTCCCGGTAAAATCTGACGTTCTGATATTTGTTTTTTTATGTGTTCTATTACATGCTTAACTGGTTGCGAATTGATTTCGTCTTTCATAAGATATAAATATTTTAAAAAGATGACCTTTTCCGTTTCGGCTGTAAAAGTACAAATATTATCTTTCAAAGTAAAGCTTTCTAGTAAAAATATTCTCCTGTCCTTTTATATAGAGGTACGCGTAACGTGTTATTTATAAGCGGCTTATATCTAATTATTAATAAATATTAATTGGTAGACCAAAATTTTGG
>OHDF01000477.1_pt1 | contig 21306 bp, 21 predicted proteins | sample 1566911 | NCBI WGS metagenome assembly OHDF01 (sample SAMEA3879504, study PRJEB24766) | human gut metagenome | biome: human-associated habitat; feature: feces | place: USA | collected 1985/1987
CGCTGATGCATAAGCATCAGCGTTAACTTCTGGTAGCGCTAAAGATCTACCTTTCAGTCGCAAAACTTCGTGAACGGGATTTTTTAGGATTTAAACGTCAAAAATCGCTTGTTAGAAGGCTAAATTTGGCTTGATTTTGGTGTTTTTAGTATCATTGATTTATGCTTCACAAAAAATTTACTCTTGCAATGGCAATAAACTATAAATAATCTGTTACATGGCTCTTTGAAGAAAAAATTTATTGTTTTCTGTTATACCAAACTGAGAAATTGTTGTAAAAGCCATAACAAAATTTGATTTTACTACTTTCAATACCCTCCCAATCATGAATACTGTTTGACATTAAGAATAATATAAGGTAGAATGATAATTGGTATAATTACTAATAAGATATTCTATACTAAAAAGGGGGAATTGGTGTGAAATTTAAACAAGTATTGCTGACATCGTTGGTGGTTGGTTCGATGATTTTATCTGGCTGTGGTGGAGATAGCAATAAAAAAACCACATCTAAGGATGAGTTAACAATTTCTGTTGGTCCTAATTTAGTGGCAGGAAAATTTGACCCAACTATTGGTTATGGTGTATGGGCACCTGATATTTTCCATAGTCATATTTTAACTGTAGGAAAGGACAATAAACTTATTTTTGATTTGGCTACTGACGCTAAGGTAAGTGCTGATGGTTTAGTTTATACATATACCCTGAGAAAAGATGCTGTGTTCAGTGATGGAAAACCGTTGACTGCCAAAGATGTAGTTTTTACTTTTGAAAAAACTATGAAGCAGGCTTCAGCAGCAGATCTGACTATGCTGGAAAAAGTTGTGGCAAAGGATGATTATACTGTTGCCTTTACTTTGAAAAAGAAATGGTCGACATTCCCTTATAGCTTATCTGAAATTGGTATTGTACCTGCTCATGCTTATAAAGATGGCTATGGTGATCATCCTATAGGTTCTGGTCCATGGCGTGTTGTAGAATTGAAAAAGAATCAACAACTTATTTTAGAACCTAATGAACACTATTATGGAACTAAATCTAAGTTTAAACGTGTTAATATTTTGAAAATGGATGAAGATACAGCTCTTGCTGCTGCAAAATCAGGTCAGGTTGATTTAATACTGATTAATGGTGAATCATCTCATACTAAGATCAATGGTATGAAAGTTTTGATTTTAAAGACTATTGATAGCTTTGCGATTAATCTGCCTACCATTAAAGAAACTAGCGAGAATGGTGAAAAGATTGGTAATAATGTTACATCTGACTTGGCAATTCGCCAGGCTTTGAATATAGGTATTGATAGAGCAGAAATTATAAAAAATGCCTTGAATGGTTTGGGAGAGCCTGCATATGGTGTAAGTTCCCATGTACCATGGAGTAATAATATTAAGTTTGAAGATAACAAAGTCGAAGAAGCCAAGAAGATTTTGGAAGCCGCTGGTTGGAAAGATACAGATGGAGATGGTGTGCGTGAAAAGGATGGCTTAAAAGCAGAGTTTACCATTACTGGACGAAGTAATGACTTGGATAGATATAATACTGTTGTGGCGTTGGCACAAGATGCTAAGAAACTTGGCATAAAGATTAATCCTAAATCTGAGGCTTGGGCTGTGGCCAGAAAGGCACGTGCTATTCCGACGTGTTGGACATTTGCAGATCTTAACCCTGTATTTTATTATCGTAATTATGAAAGCGGACAAATAGGAAAACAGGTTATCGGAAATTCTCCATCTTATAACAATCCTTTAGTAGACAAGGAAATTTATAATGCATTAAATTCCGATGAAGTTACAGTTTCCTATAAACATTGGATTAATGCTCAAAATCTCGCTGATAAAGATGTTCCGTTTTTATATATTACTTCTCCCAGTTTAGTGTACTTTGCTAAGGATGGTTTAAATATTCCTGATCTAGGAAAGTTCCCTATACGTGGACAAGGTATTTCTGTTGTTGAATATATGAATACTTGGACATGGGATAATAAATAGGAGGTCAAGGAGTGAGGTTTAAGTTTTTTTGGAAAACTATTGTACGTATGTTACTATTACTAGTTTCAGTGAGCATGCTAAGCTTCTTCCTGGTTACTTATTCTCCTATAGATCCTATAGACGCATATTTAGGTGAAGCAAGAATTTCAGAGGAGCAACGCGATAGAATTTCGGAAGAGTGGGGCTTGAATAAGTCTCCTGTCGAACGATATGTTATTTGGGGGGAACATATACTAAATGGTGATATGGGTGAATCTGTAACCTATCATCAGCCTGTAAAAAAGGTTATTGCTGAGCGTTTTGAAGCTTCTTTATGGCTTATGGGCACAGCTTGGGTACTTACTGGCGTTATAGGTTTTCTTCTAGGAATTTTATCTGGCAGTCGCAAGAACAGTATGGTAGATAAATTCATCAAGACATTCTGTCTGATATTGGCATCGACACCGGTATTTTGGATAGGACTATTAGTGGTAATGGTTTTTGCAGTAGAATTAGGGTGGTTTCCGTTAGGATTGGCTGCTCCTGCAGGCAAGCTATCCAGTGAGGTTACGTTAATGGAAAAGTTGCACCATCTTGTGCTTCCTGCTCTTACGTTAAGTATTACTGGCATTGCTAATATTACATTGCATACAAGACAAAAGCTGATAGATATATTATCAACAGATTATGTGCTTTTTGCAAAAGCCCGTGGTGAATCTTCTCATCAGATTATTATGCGTCATGGCTTACGTAATATTTGTTTGCCTGCTGTTACGCTACAGTTTTACTATTTTAGTGAGCTTTTCGGTGGCTCAGTTTTGGCTGAGCAGGTATTCTCTTACCCTGGTTTGGGCAATGCCGTTGTCCATGCAGGTCTGCATGGTGATGCACCGCTTTTGTTAAGTATTGCGTTGTGTAGCTCTCTTTTTATTTTCTTCGGTAATTTGATGGCTAACATTACTTATGGAGTTATTGATCCGCAGATTAGAGAAGGAGGGAAGAGCAGTGTCTAATGAAAAAACAAAAAAAATCTGGCTCAATCCTCGTAGGAAAACGACCTTGTTCATTGCAGTGGGTATATTTATTCTGTTAGGTATTTGTCTTTGGGGTGTGTTTATGGATACAACTTTATACGCTCCAAACTATGACTTGAAGCGTTTAGCACCATCGCTTGAACATCCCTTTGGTACAGATAACTTAGGACGAGATATGTTCTATCGAACTATTTGCGGTTTGTCGCTTAGTATCAAGATAGGCCTTATGGCAGCTTTTTTGAGCTCAGTTATTGCATTGATTTTAGGTAGTATGTCTGCTATATTTGGTGGTTGGATAGATGATGCAGTAAATTTTTGTGTTGATCTTTGCATGGGAGTGCCGCATTTAGTTTTGCTGCTTTTAATCTCTATTGCAGTTGGTGGCGGTGCTAACGGTGTAATTTTTGGCGTTGTATGCACTCACTGGCCGGGATTGACGCGTATCGTCAGAGCTGAGGTTATGCAGATCAGAAGTACTCAATATGTACAGGTGGCTCGCAAAATGGGTAAAAGTCGCTTGCATATTGCTATGCAGCATATTGTGCCTCATGTTTTTCCACAGTACATTGTTGGTTTGGTCTTGCTTTTTCCTCATGCTATTCTTCATGAGGCGGGTGTAACCTTCCTTGGCTATGGACTATCATTAGATACACCTGCAGTTGGTATAATTCTATCCGAGTCTATGAAGTATCTGGCAACTGGAATGTGGTGGTTGGGCTTCTTCCCTGGTATAGCTTTGCTTTTAGTTGTGCATCTGTTTACCTATATAGGTGATTATATGAAAATTTTAGTGGACCCGCAAAGCTCACGTGAATAGGAGTAGGCTATGAACAGTAGAGAAAATACACTTTTAGTAGTAAATAACCTGTCTATTGGTTTTGAAAGCTATAATAGGGATATGGAAAAGATAATAATCTGGCCTATATCTAATCTGAGCGTAAGCTTAAACAAGGGTGAGATATTGGCCATTGTAGGTTCTAGTGGATCTGGAAAAAGTCTTTTAGCGCATGCAGTTATGGATATTTTGCCAGATAATGCTACATCAAAGGGCGATATTTTTTATAAAAAAACTAAGCTTGATAGTCAGTCTATTGTTGAGCTGCGCGGCAAGGAGATCGTATTCATTCCACAATCGGTAGCATTCCTTGATCCTTTAATGGAGGTTGGTAAGCAAGTTTGTGGAATAATGGGTGATGCCGTTAAAAACTTGCAGGAAAAAGCTTTTGAGCACTTTAATTTAAAGAAGGCAGTAGAAAAATATTATCCATTTCAGCTTTCTGGTGGCATGGCAAGACGCGTATTATTATCTACAGCTCTGGTTACTGATGCTGAGTTGATAATAGCCGATGAGCCTACTCCGGGACTTGATCTTTCTATGGCAATAGAAGCATTAAAGGATTTTAGAGAACTTGCTAATCAAGGCAAGGGTGTGGTGCTTATTACCCACGATATTGATTTAGCAATTAATATTGCCGACAAAATTGCTATCTTTTATGATGGTCGTGTTGTAGAAACTGCTGAAACAAAGTATTTTAAGGAAAATGGCGATGGGCTTAAACATCCTTACAGTAAGGCACTTTTTCAAGCATTGCCTCAAAACGGATTCCATTTGGAAAAATGTCCTGAATGTGGCTTAAGTTCTGCAGTATGGAAAGTAGATGAAAAAGAAATGAGGTGTGAATGTGGCCGTTCTTGAGGTGAAAAATGTTAGTTTCCGATATGGTAACGGTCCTTGGATTTTAAAGGATGTGAGTATGGAGGTTGAGCAGGGGGAGCGTGTGGTAATACTTGGTCCTAGCGGTTATGGCAAAAGTACTCTTGCAAAAATTATTGCAGGGTATTTGGAGCCTTTATCAGGTAAGGTGCTTTGGAATAATCATGATTTACCGCAAAACTGCTTTTGTCCTATCCAACTTATTTATCAGCATCCTGAAAAGGCACTTAATCCACGTTGGAAAATGAAAAAATCGCTTTTCGAGGCTGGTGAACCTAGTGAAGAGGTGCTTCGTCAGATTGGCATTCAGGAAAAGTGGTATGACCGTTGGCCTAATGAGCTTAGTGGTGGTGAGCTACAACGCTTTTGCGTAGCACGTGTGCTGAAGCCTGAAACAAGGCTTTTAATTGCTGATGAAATGACAACTATGCTAGATGCTTTAAATCAAGCTCATATTTGGAACTTTATTTTAGAGTATGCAGAAAAACATGGTATGTCTATTATAGCTATTACTCACAATAAGTTTTTGGCAGAAAAACTTGCTACAAGAATTATCAGTATTCCTGACATCAATAATATAGAAGCTAATCAGGATGACTTGTAGTGTAAAATATAATCAAACAATGAAATCCTAGAAGTTATATCAAAAAAGAATACTAAAAGCCTAATGAATAGCGTAAATATTGTTACGTGAATAATGGTCATTAGGCTTTTAAAAATTTTATGCGCAGAATAAATAGAAATTAACCTTCTTTATAATGACCAACTAGCATATATATAACTTTTTAACTGATTTTCTTCTTTCTGCGCACAAAAAAACCGCACAACAAGATGCGGTTTATGCTTGCTTTACATTTACACAATAAAAAACGCTGATGCATAAGCATCAGCGTTAACTTCTGGTAGCGCTAAAGGGAATCGAACCCTTGATTTCGCCTTGAGAGGGCGACGTCTTAGCCGCTTGACCATAGCGCCATTTGGCTCCGGGACTAGGACTCGAACCCAGACCGAATGATCCAGAGTCACTTGTGCTACCATTACACCATCCCGGAGTAGCAGTTCTTTTTGAGCACGCTCATCAGAACAATAACGATTATAGCAGATAGATAGCAGTTGGTCAAGTACTTTTTTGAAAAAAAGTAGAAAATTTTTCTAGAAAGTTTAGGAGGACCGGCAACGTTTGTTTGAAGTATAGATTGACGCATATGCTTTAGCATGATAAAATCAAGATAATACAACGATTAAATAACAGTGAATAAATATTCGTGACAGGGAGTGATAGCATGAAGCTTTTACATTTGTCGGATTTGCATTTAGGAAAAAAACTCAACGAATTTTCTCTTTATGAGGATCAAAAATATATTCTACAACAGATTGTACAGATGATTTGCGCCAAGCAGCCTGATTGCGTACTGCTTGCCGGAGATATTTATGATAAACCGGTACCGCCGGCAGAAGCTGTCGTTTTGTTTGATGATTTTCTCAATCAGTTGGCGGAGCTTAAAGTGCCAGTGTGCATCATCAGCGGCAACCATGATTCGGCGGAGCGCCTGGCGTTCGGCGCGCAGCTGATGAGCGGCAGCGGCATTCATTTTGCGGGCAGCTACAACGGTGAGGAGCAGAAGCTTGTGCTGGAGGACGAATTCGGCAGGGTGAATATTTTCCTGCTGCCATTTTTGAAGCCTGCTGTTGTGAAGCATTGGGCACCTGAGGAGGCTGCAGCAGAGATTACAGGCTACCATGATGCGGTGAAATATGCTGTGTCGCAGCTGCAGTTGGCACGGGACGAGCGCAATGTGCTTGTTGCGCATCAGTTTGTTACCGGTGCTGTTACCGCAGGCAGTGAGGCTGTTAATGTGGGCGGATTGGATAATATCGGTGCGGAGGTTTTTGCTGCTTTTGATTATGTGGCTTTGGGGCATATCCATAATCCTCAAAACGTCGGCGGCAACGAGCGCATCCGCTATTGCGGTACACCGCTGAAATATTCCTTCAGCGAATGGCAGCAGCAAAAATCCGTGACAATGGTGGAGCTTGCCGAAAAAGGCAATATGAAGGTTACGCAGCTGCCACTGACGCCGTTGCGTGAGGTGCGCTATTTAAAGGATACCTTTGAGAATTTAATGGCAAGACCGAATTATGCCATGTTTCCGATGGATGAAAATGGCTTCCTGCAGGATTTTTATTATCTGACGCTTACGGATGAAAACGATGTAACTAATGCTATGCAACGCCTGCAGACTGTATATAAGAATTTGCTGCAGCTTGATTATGATAATAAGCGCACGCAGGCGAATGCGGAGCTGGAGGTAACGGAAGATTTAGTTGAGAAAACTCCGTTAGAGCTTATCGATGATTTTTATCGCCTGCAGAACAATCAGGAGCTGAGCGAGGAGCAGAAGCAGTATCTTACTAATTTGCTTTCGGAAATGGGAGGTGACGTATTATGAGACCGCTGAAGCTGGTTATGAGTGCGTTTGGTCCGTATGCGGGGCAAACCGTGATAGATTTCTCCAAGCTCGGAGAGCAGGGACTGTATCTGATTACCGGTGATACAGGTGCCGGTAAAACTGTGATTTTTGACGCTGTTTCCTATGCCTTATACGGGCAGACGAGCGGCGGTGTGCGTGATGCCAACATGCTGCGCAGCCAATATGCGGATGATGATACGCCGACGTTTGTGGAGCTGGAGTTTTCCTTCCGCGGCAAGTGCTACAGGGTAAAACGTAACCCGGAGTACCGCCGTCCGGCGAAGCGTGGCGGCGGTATGACGAAGGAAAAGGCCGGCGCCGAGCTCTACTATCCTGATGGCCGCGTGCCGGTAACGAGAATGTCTGATGTAGACAAGAGCATTGTGGAGCTGTTGGGGCTTAATCACAAGCAGTTTACGCAGATAACGATGATTGCTCAGGGGCAGTTCCGAAAATTTTTGGATACAAATACGGATGAGCGCAGTAAAATCTTCCGTGATTTATTTCATACATATTTCTTCCAACAGCTGCAGGATAAGCTGAAGCAGGATGCTGTGGCTAAGCGTAATGAATTTATCGAGCAGCAGCGCCGAAGCGAGCAGGCGCTGAACGGCATCAGCTGTATTTATTCTGCTTATACGGAAAAGCTGCAGAGTTTTGCCGCGCGTCATTATGAGGGCTGCGTTGATGAGGTACTGGCCTTGGTTGACACAATTATTACTCTTGACGAAAAGGAACAGCAGCAGGTGGCGGCAGCGGCGGCTATTGTGACGAAAAATCTGACTGCGCTGCAGGACAGCCTGAGCGCTATTGATAAAAAGCAGCAGCTTGAAAAATATATGCAGACGACAGAAGTAAGAATAGCAGGCATGCAAAAGCAACTGGAGCAGGAAGCAGCTGCAGCAGTGCAAAGACAGGAGGCTCTGCAAAAGCTTGAGGCAGAGGTCAGCGAAGCGCAAAAGGGCGAGGTGGAGCTGGCACAGATGCAAACAGAAAGGCAGCAGCTGGCTGCACGCCAAAGAGAGCTGCGGCAATTACAGGAAATGCAGCAGCGTTACCAAAGTCAGGAGGTTTCGCTGCTGCAAAAGCGTCAGGAGTATAAGCAGGCCTGCGATAATTTCAATCATCTTAATGAGCTGAGCGACGCTTGCTTTGACAGATTTTTGGGCGCGCAGGCGGGACTTTTGGCACACGATAAGCTGAAGCCCGGCAAGCCCTGCCCGGTTTGCGGTTCCTGCGAGCATCCGCAGCCTGTGCAGCTGGCGCAGGATGCACCTACCGAAAATGATGTTGAGCAGGCGCGCACTAAAGCTGAGGCTGCTCAGAAGATAAGGGATGGTCTTATAGGTGAAGGCAAGGCTTTAAAGGAACATCTGGAGCTGGACAAAACCTTGCTGCTAGGCAAGGGCGTGGAGCTGCTTGGCTGTGATGATTTGAAGCTGATTGCCGAAAGAGCGCAGGCTGAGCTGAAGGATGTTAACAATAAGATTACGACTCTGCGCCTGAAGATGGGCTTTTTGCAGCAAAAGGTGGAGCAATACCGTAAGCTGGCAAAAACTTTGGAGCAGCAGAAGGCTGCCGACAAGCAGGCGGAGGCTGCGGCGCAGAGCATGAGGCAGCAAATGGCAGGTGCCGAAGGACAGTTGCAGGAGCTGAAAAAGCAGCTTGCCGAGCAGAATGAGCTGCTGACGGATGTTGATGAACAGGAGCTGCAGCAGGAGCATGAAAAGCTGCTGGCGCAGCAGCGTGAGCTGGAGGTGCAGGATAAGCGATTGTATGCCGCAATCAAGAATAATCAGAGGATTAAGCAGGAGGTCAGCGGCTATGAAGCACGCAGAGCAGCCTGTGAAGCGGAATACAGCCTTATCAACAGCCTTTCAGCAACGCTGAACGGAACCTTGACCGGCAAGAAGCGTGTCAACTTGGAAACCTATGTGCAGATGCACTACTTCGATAAAATTCTGCAGCGTGCCAATGTAAGGCTGCTGCACATGAGCCGCGGCCAGTACGAGCTGTGCCGTGATAAAATGCAGGATGCGGACAGCAAGACGGGCAACAGCAAAACAGGCCTCGATTTGGAGGTCAAGGATTATTACAGCGGTAATCTGCGCAGCGTCAAAACCTTAAGCGGTGGCGAATCCTTCATGGCATCGCTGGCGTTGGCGCTGGGGCTGGCGGATGAGGTGCAGTCCTGTGCCGGCGGCATTCAGCTGGATACGATGTTTGTCGACGAAGGCTTCGGATCACTGGATGACAGCAGTCTGCAGCAGGCTATTGCTACGCTGCAGGGCCTCAGTGAAGGCCATCGCCTTGTAGGTATTATATCGCATGTACATGATTTGCAGGAAATGATTGACAAAAAAATTCTCGTCAGGAAAAAACGCGGCCAACAGGGGACAGGCAGCGAAGTCGCACTGGTGGTAGATTAAGGTAAAAATATCTCTGCGGAAGCAGAAAATCACTTTACCATAGATTGTCAGTGTGATAAAATAATCCTTATACTTAAAAGACAAATTTATTGCTGACATGTTCGTAGCAGCAGTTAAAAAACAATTTATGGAGGGCTTGACGATGAAATTATTGGAAGAAAAAATTGTTAATGACGGTGTTATCAAAAGCGGTAATGTCCTGAAGGTTGACAGCTTTTTAAATCATCAGATTGATGTGCCGTTTGTTGCGGAGCTTGGTAAAGAATTAAAGCGCTTGTTTGCAGACAGGGATATTACTAAAATCCTGACTATTGAAGCATCAGGTATCGGTATTGCCTGCGTTGCGGCAATGTATTTTGGCGTTCCTGTAGTGTTTGCCAAGAAATCCAGCGGCAGCAATATGGATAAGGATGTTTACTTCACTCAAATTTATTCCTATACCCATAGCAAAACAAACGACGTTGTTGTTTCCAAAAGATTCCTGTCCAAAACAGACCATGTGCTGATTATTGATGACTTCCTGGCTAACGGTTGTGCACTGGAAGGACTTATCGATATTGTACGTCAGTCCGGCGCTACTGTTGAAGGCGTTGGCGTTGCTGTAGAAAAAGGCTTCCAGGGCGGCGGCGACAAGCTGCGCAAAGCCGGCTACAACCTGCATTCCTTAGCTATTATTGATAAGATGGATGCCAAAACCAACACAGTAGTGTTCAGACATGAGGAAGCGTAATGAGCGAAAAACAATATGCGGTTGCACCTTGATGATGTTCGGTTCTATCGTAGTCAGCGGCGTGCAGATGACTGCCAACTGCGGCTACAATTCCCGTAATGTAACGATTGCTTCTCTGGCACTCAGCATCGGTATCGGCTTTACTCAGACACCGGCAATTTTTAAGATTTTCCCGGACCTGATTAAGAATGTTTTTGCAGAAAACTGTGTAGCCGTAGTTTTTATCGTGGCTATGGTGTTAAATATCATTCTGCCTAAAGAGGGAGAAGAATAACGATACGTGTTTTAAAATAAAGAGGGGTTACAAATGAAGATTATTGATGCCCATATGCATTATTACAATGTTGATGGTTTTGTGCAGGTTGCAGCCAATGCAGGTTATGAAAATACAGCGGCCTGCTGGCAGAAAATATGCGAAGAAAACAATATCGTTTTTTCCGTAGCTATGGGCAACACTAATTATACGTCTTCGAAATACGGTGGTGTTACACCGCGTATGATTGACCTTGCAGCGCCTTTTGACGAGGCGCATTACAATCAGCCGCAGAACATTGGCTATTGCATGGGTGTAAACAGCGAGGCTATTACCGAAGCAAATGCGGAAAAAACGGCGCAGGAATTTGAACGCTTTATTAAGGACCCGCATTGTCTGGGCATTAAGCTCTATCCCGGTTATAACGCTGTCTATGTCAACGATAAAAGGCATTGGCCGCTGTTTGAACTGGCGCGTGCCTATAATGTGCCCGTAGCAATTCACACAGGCGATACTGCCTGGCCCAGCGGTCTTTTGAAATATTCGCATCCGCTGACTGTTGATGAAGCAGCAGTGGCATTTCCTGATGTTACCTTTGTCATAGCGCACTGTGGTTGCCCATGGTTCGCCGATGCGGCAGAGGTGGCCTGCAAGAATGCCAACGTATGTATTGACCTTTCCGGTCTGGTGGAGGGCAATCCTAAACCGCTGATGCTGCTCGAAAGACAGCGTGGATTTTTGCGTCAGCTGCATACCTGGCTGAATTATCTTGGCGATTATGAAAAAATTATGTATGGCAGCGACTGGCCGCTTGTAAATATTCCTCTGTATATCTGGATGCTCAGCCATGTTGTTCCCGAATGCTATCACGAGGATGTATTTTATAACAATGCAGTAAGGATTTACAGTAAAATCGGTAAGCTGCTGGAAAAGTGCGGAGGTTGAGATGGGACAGCCTGATATCAAAGAAATAGAGGCAGGACTTAAGGATTGGGACTTCCGATCTTGTGCCTGCCGGGCTCCGGCATCGACGGACAGATTTTGAATATTGCAGCCTATGTGCACGAAGCGTCGCACTGTCGTCTTGATTTGACTTATACAAAAGAAACCTTTGACTATGTGCCGGTAAAAACCGTAGGCCTGCATACGTTTCGCGACGTGCGCTTTTTTTGCCGTGACCGTGAGCACTTTGCCGACATGATGCGCAAGAGTCTGCCGGATATTCTGGCCAGCATGGATAAGAAAACTGTGCATGCGCTGCCGTATGAAGCAAAAGCGCTGCATTTTGAGCAGTGGGACTACTGGCGCTCGCTGCCTGCTCAAGTAGGCGATTATGAGCTGTATATTACGCCAGATAATCCCTTGCCTTATATCAATGGTTCCTTTATCTTTTTGGATTATACTGATTTTAAGCATGGCAATCAGATATACTTTTCCTATAATATTTTCCGTGATGAGCTGTTTGCGGAAATGCGCAAGAATCACCTGCCCTTGACCACAGACGCTTTTGACGTGCTTGGCAACGTGCTGGCGGAGGATAAGCTGCAGGCTTTGCAGGTGCATATAGAGGAAAAATTGATGGCTGCATTGGACGATTTAAAAAAAGTATAAAAAGATGTTGACAAAATAGGCTCAAGCCTGTATAATATAATTCGTAGTTGATTGGCCCGGTGGTTCAGTTGGTTAGAATGCCGCCCTGTCACGGCGGAGGTCGTGGGTTCGAGTCCCATCCGGGTCGCCATTACGCCTCGGTAGCTCAGTTGGTAGAGCAAAGGACTGAAAATCCTTGTGTCCACAGTTCGATTCTGTGCTGAGGCACCAATCCAAAAACAGCACCTGCTATTGCGGGTGTTTTTTTATTATCTGTATATCTATATCTGCTTAAACACATTTTTCAGCCAGCAAGGAGTGTTATCATGTTTGAAAAATTTTTCCATGAAGTAACCGGTCCCTATATCTGGGGGCTGATTCTGCTTTTATCCCTGCGTGCCATCTTTTCTTCCGTACGTAAAAAGGATTATCCGCACGCTGCTGCCTTTATCGTTGTAGCCATTGCTGCCGCATTCATGACAGCAAGCGCACTTGATATGCTTCCGCCTGCTATAGCAGAAATATTTGCATAAAAAAAGCTGCCTGTATAACTCACTATCAAGTTCCAGCAGGCAGTTGAATATTAAATTTTTAGTTTCGCGCACGGTATGAGCGATAGCGTATTTTAAGATGTTACCACTTTTTTACATCTACTCCCCCAAATATGTTAGGGCTAGTAGAAGCTATTGGCTGACCATTGCTAGACATAATATCTTGTCCGCCAAATATATTGCTATGAGTTTCTGCTACCTTTATTCCGTTTTGGTAAAGGTCTTGCCCACCGAATATGTTCTCATGTGTACTACCTACAGTAACTCCATGGTCATATATATTTTGTCCACCAAATATGTTCTCATGTGTGCTGACTGTCGGAAGTCCCTGCTCATATACGTCATGTCCGCCAAACATATTCTCATGAGTAGTTGCCACATCAACACCATTGTGCAAAATATCTTGCCCGCCAAACATATTTGCTTGAGTACTGAAAGTATTATTAGCATCAAAGCCGTCAAAATTATTTTGTGAAAAGTTATCGTCAAAGTCACCGCAATTATCTTGCCCAAAGTCATTATCAAAACCTTCGAAATCAAAATCCATTATAATCTACTCCTTTCATATCACTCTAAATATCTATTAAGCGGAAGTAACTCAACTCCATTATCCTGTAACTTTTTAAAAATATCATTAATTGCACTCACAAAATACTTATCAGTTACATTAGTTTTTATACTTTCTCCTAATTTATCGCCACATTCGAACATATCATCCTGTAGTCGCGTAACCTCATTAAGATACAACTTGAAATGATTTTCTAATTTATTTCTGAATTCTGTTATCTGACTATCAGCCTGATATAAATTATATCCTTCACGAATACCATTAGCAATCCCTAGTGGACCAGATAATAATGCCAAACCGATTGTCATTGCCCCTTTTGTTAGTAAAGATGAATCACTCAGTTTTTCAGATAAATTTTGAATACTATTGTAAATTCCACGACACTCATTTTCTTTTATCAAAACTAAATTTAAATTTCTAGTACTCTTTCCAAACGCACAAATAATCTCATTTTCTATAACTTTTGCGATTTGCTGTTTTTGTAAAGCAGTAGGATATAACACTTGCAGATAATCAGCATTATGAATTTTTATCGCGTTGTTAAGTACTACAACATACAAATCACTCAAAGTACTACCATACTGTTCTGCTAATTTTGTCAACTGAGGCTGAATATGATTTGAATCGAGTAAATCTATTTTTTTTATAACACTCCCCTCATACGACCATGTTGCTTCTCCAAATTCTTTAGATATTGCTTCCATTTCCGATTTTGTTGAATCTATTTTGTTATCATTTCCTTCCTTAACATAAGCTTCATAGGCTTGGGAGCTCCCAAGCCAAATTATACTTAAAAGAAAAACTAAAGAAATCATAAACACGCCAGCCGAATAAGTCCATAAAATAATTTGTACTTAGACAAAAAGCAAGATTATCTGCTAAAGTTTGAACCGTGCCATCATTCAAATCATCGACCGAAACGCACTTTAGAAAATCATTCTCTTTCGTATATGAACTAAGCAATAAGAATGTTGTATTTATTCCACAAGAGAAATTATATTCATAAGTAGTATTAGGATACTTAACACTTACATATTCTTCAAAATCTAATAGCTTTTGATAGTCTCTTTGTATATAACATAAATCATAGTAAATTTCATCAAACTGCTCTTGACTTCTATCAAAAGAATTAAACTCTAACATGCTACTATACTGATCATAGCTATGTCCATTTTCAGTAGTAGTTTTATTATAATTTTGCTGTGAAGAATCTTCTGCCTGATTAAGTTTAGAAAAATCAAAACCACACTTAAAGCAAAATGCATAACTATCATCGACATTAGTTCCGCACTTCGGACAAAACATTGCAACTCAACTCCTCAGTATTCTCAAATATTAAAAGGAAATACTATTGAACCTCACGTTCATTATACTACGCTGTCCCCCCCGTCAACCAGATGTGCATATAAAAAAGGATTTACATTTGCAACTGCCTCGAAGCTATGTCAAAAAAAGGCCAGATTACATCTAAGTATACATGTCAAACGTAGGCGAGTTTATCCGTACTCATACGAAACACTCCCCCTATCTAGCAAAACCTCTGCATAAATGCTATAATGAATACAACACATAACGAAAGGAGCCTGCACCCAAATGCCAAGAAAACTTCCCTTGACGATAGGCACGAGTAATTATAAAAAAAATTGTGAAAAATATTATTTATAAGATTGAGAAGCAACTTGCAAAGTTAAGCTTTGCAGAACGCTATACCAAACGTCTGGAACAGGAAAAACCTCTTCTTGACGAATTATTTGAGTGGGCAAAAAACTTAAATGCTGCACCAAAATCTGCATTGGGAAAAGCTTTGACTTATCTGGAAAACCAAAAGCCATACCTTATGAACTATCTTAAGGATGGTCGTTTAGAAATAGACAATAACAGAGCTGAACGAAGCATTAAACCATTTGTAATTGGACGTAAAAACTTCTTGTTCGCCAATACACCACGAGGAGCGCAAAGCAGTGCCATTATCTACAGCTTAGTAGAAACCGCAAAGGAGAACCGCTTGGATCCATTTAAGTATCTAGTCTATCTTCTTACTACTACAAAAAATTAGATCTGTCTCAAAAGGACAATGCCGATTTACTTCTACCAGAAAATACACCAGCTGAATGTAGCATAAATTTCAAGAAATGAATATGATTTACACCAGGACCGCTATGCTGTCCTGATTTTTTTCATACACGGAAGATTTGACGCTTACTTGATATTCATATATAATTAAGAAAAAGGCCGCTGCGCAGCGACCTTTTTACAAGCTTAAACGCCGCTTTACGCGGCGTTTTTTTGTGCTTATTTTCAGTTGATGCCGGTTACATCAAAGCCGGTATCCTCAACAGCAGTCTTCAAAACTGCATCATCCAGGCCTGCGCCCTCAACAACCGCATTATTGTTTTCCAGAGAAACAACAACACTTGTTACACCTGCTACAGCAGCAAGTGCTTCCTTAACGGCGCCAACACAATGTTGGCAATGCATACCTTCGATAGCAATAGTCTTAGTCATAATAAAATCTCCTTTGCAATTACAATTTTATAAAACGCAGTCTTAGTGCGTTAGTAACAACAGAAACACTGCTGCAGCTCATCGCCGCCGCTGCAATCAGCGGATTCAGCAGCCAGCCGAAGGCTGTATAAAATACACCTGCGGCAAACGGAATACCGACGGCATTATAAATAAAGGCCCAGAAAAGATTTTCCTTGATATTGGTCATCACGCTACGGCTTAAGCAAATTGCTTTCGCCACATCCAACAAGTCGCTTTTAATCAAAACCATATCAGCAGCTTCAATCGCAATATCCGTGCCGGCACCGATAGCGATACCTACATCGGCACGCGCCAACGCAGGTGCATCGTTGATGCCGTCGCCTACCATAGCGACAATATGGCCTTCCTGCTGCAGCTTGCGTACCACCGCTTCCTTATCCTGCGGCAGCACCTGAGCAACAGCCTCATCAACGCCTACCTGTGTGCGAATCGCCTCCGCCGTCGCCCGGTTATCACCGGTCACCATCAGCACACGCATACCCATAGCCTGCAGCCTGCCAATAGCCTCCCTGCTTGTCGGCTTTACGGTATCCGCAACAGCAATGCATCCTAAAAGCTCACCTGCACGCACAAAGTATAACGGTGTTTTACCCTGTGATGCCAGCTTTTCATGATGCTCTGTCAATTCGCTTGTCTCAACATTAAGCGCCTGCAGCAGCTTCAAATTACCGGCAGCACATTCTGCGCCAACGATTTCTGCCGTAACACCTTGCCCGGGTATTTGCTTATAATTGACTGCTTCCGGCAAAGCAAGCTGCTTTGCTTCAGCAGCAGCAACAATCGCTTCACCTAACGGATGCTCTGAAAGCTTTTCCAAGCCTGCTGCAAAGGCCAGCAATTCATTTTCCGTAACCTTTACAGGTAAATTATCCGTCACCACCGGCTTGCCTGCCGTAATGGTGCCTGTTTTGTCTAAGATAACTGTATCAACCTTGTGAGCTGTTTCCAAAGCTGTTGCCGATTTAATCAGAATCCCGCTCTTGGCACCGCGCCCTGTACCTACCATAATCGCCGTCGGCGTTGCCAATCCCAAAGCGCAGGGACAGGAAATTACGAGCACCGAAATAGCAATCGTCAGCGCAAAATGCCAGCTTGCGCCCAGCGCTAGCCAGATACCGGCTGCTATCACTGCAATGCTGATAACTGCAGGCACAAAATACCCGCTCACCTTATCAGCCAGTTTAGCAATCGGCGCTTTAGACGAAGTTGCTTCGTCCACCAGTGCAATAATCTTCGCTAAAGCAGTATCAGCACCAATCGCAGTCGCTTCCATCTTAAAGTAACCGCTTCTGTTAATAGTGCCGCCGATAACCTTGTCACCGATTGTTTTATCTACCGGCAGACTTTCACCCGTCAGCGCGCTTTCGTCCAGGGCAGCGCTGCCCTCAATGATTTTGCCGTCCACTGGCACGGAAGCACCGCTTTTTACAATCAGTACATCGCCTGTAACTACCTCCTCTACAGGAATTTCTCCCTGCAGGCCGTGGCGTTCGACAAGCGCCGTCTTCGGCGTAAGGTTCATCAGCGCCTTGATTGCATCAGAGGTGTGGCTCTTCGCCCGCGCTTCCATAAACTTGCCGACGGTTACAAGCGCCAGAATTACAGCACTAGCTTCAAAATATAAGGCATCGGCAAAGCCTGGCAGCAAATCAAGACGGTTATGACCAAAGGCATACGCCATGCCAAATACGGAATATAAACCGTAAATAAACGATGCACCGCTGCCTACGGCAATCAACGAATCCATATTAGGCGCACCGTTCAAAAGATTACGCACGCCATGGATAAAATACTTGCGGTCGATAAAAAGCACCGGAATGCACCACAGCATCTGCAGCAAAGCGTTAATCAGCTCGTTTTCCTGCCCCAGAATAAAGCTTGGCAGCGGCCAGCCCCACATGCGCCCCATGTGCTGATAAAAGACAAGACCGGCAAAAATCAGCGAGCCGATAAGGCGCTGCTTCATCTCCTGCGCCGCCGTATCCTGCTGCGGCACAGGCGCAGCGGCAGCTCCTGCGGCATGCACACTTGCACCGAAGCCCAGCTTTTCAATGCGGGCAATAATCTCCTTTTCATCTACAACGCTTTCATCAAAGGTAACGTGCGCATTATTTTTAAGCAGATTAACACTCATCTGCTCCACGCCCTGCATCCTGTTGACAACCTTTTCTATGCGTGACGAGCAGGCACTGCAGCTCATGCCCGTTATATCAAGTAACTGTTTTTTCATCATGACTCCTTTCGCTTGCTATCTATTTGACGTAAAAATTTTTGTCTGTTATTATTATAGCAAACGCTACCTTTATTTCAAGAACGCACTATTTAGGTAGATAGTATGTAAAAAGATACTGTAAAGATATATAATTTTTGATGCACAAGGCAGGCATATGATTTTTTCATAGCATCATTATATCTTAATCACCTTGCTCTTTGCAGAAAGGAAACTCCAAATGAAAGATACTATTAACGTCAACTGTCCCGTTGCCGCCACGCTGCAGCTTATCGGCGGCAAATATAAAGCATTGCTCCTGTGGCATCTGTCCGGCAAAATTCTGCGCTTCAACGAGCTGCGCCGCCTCGTACCCGAGGCTACGCCCAAGATGCTCACCCAGCAATTACGCGAGCTGGAAGGTGATGGCTTGATTGCGCGCAAGGTGTACGCCGTCGTGCCGCCTAAGGTTGAGTACAGCCTGACGCCGCGGGGCGAAAGCCTCTTCCCCATCCTACAGGCCATGTATGCCTGGGGCAGCAAGCTTTTAGAGGGCGAAGGCATCTGCCCGGAATGCTCCATGAAGCCTGTGGAAGCAGAGCATTGCTGCTGCCACGACAAAACCGAATAGAAACGAAAACTTCGGTAGAACGATTATTATACCAGACGTTCTACCGAAGTTTTTTATTTAGCTATTTTACTATGATATCCCAATATCCGTTATGGCTACTGCCTACACGTTTAATAACTCCTTTTTTCTTCAGCTTTTGCAAGTAATATTTTACTCTATCCACAGACCATTCCAGTTTTGAAGCAATTTCTCTTTGCGTTAATCTGTTGTTTTGCAGCAAAGCATTTAAAATAACATTATCATCATCTGTCAAATCAGAAAAGTTACTTACGATAGTTTGGGTAGTTTGGGTAGTTTGGGTAGTTTGGGTAGTTTGGGTAGTTTTTCTATACATATTTACCCTAAAATCACCATCAAAATCAAGTAATTGCGGTTTAGGCAACTCATATTCCGCACATTCTCTAAAAATTCTTGGTATACCAGTACCCCATTTTTCAATAATTTTCATATATGCAAAAGCACTTGCAATTGCCGGATTACGCAACTTAGAATAGCCTTCCATTATTTTGCTTACCGAAACATTATTTAATAACATTCCAGGAGATGTAATTTCCAATCTGTCATCATACAATGCTACTTGTATGTTCCCAGGTTCCAAATAGCTACGATGAGCAACAGCATTAGCAATTAATTCGCGTATGCCATCAATTGGCAACTCATACATATCCTGACGATAAATCCCTTTGATCTGCATTCCCATATTAATTTTTTCTAAAACATACTGATACGCAAACTCTACCTGCTGCTGAACAGGACCAGCAAATTCTCGTCTATCAATAAAGTATGCACGTGTATTTCCTTTAAAAACAGCACATTGTATAACAGGCTGACGCAGCATTTGACCTGTTAGCAACGCATATGCATTGGTAGGAAGAATTTTACCATCAACATCCTTCAAAACTCCCCAAGTTATCAATACATTCTTTGTTATATCGCGAACCGCTAATTTAGCACTTTCATCTAAGGTATTCTTTATTGCTATAGCTTTCATTTCACGACATAATTTTTCTATTTCATCATCTTGCACCTCTGTAAGGTCTTTGCATATTTCACTGTCATAATAACGATTTTGCCCTTCTAATATAAGCTCTTTTAACATATATGCTTCTGCATGTCTTGTAGTTCCGGCAACGCGCACATAAGTACCTTTTACTATACCTTGAGACTTTATATAATAAGGCCTCATAGGTGCCGGTTGAATTTCTACCACTATTACAGTTTTATCATCTAATGTCTGTAAAGTTACGTTTGGATATATTTTCGGCTCACAGCTATCCAGAATAGCATTTGTAATGGCATCAATTTTCAAAAATATAGCATCGGATTCTATTCCAACTACCTTTAAACTTTTGTCATCAATACCAAAAATAATATGTCCACCTCGTCCATTAGCAAAAGCAACTACTGTTTTCATGTACTTATCACTATTCGGCGGAATTTCTACTTTATATTCAACATTTACCGATTCTCCCGAAAACAAAGCTTTTTCCAACATACTATTTCCTCCAAATGAAATACCTTAAAATCTCCTATAGTATTTAGTGCTGCACACAAGTTCAGTATATCATTTTTTTCTTAAGTTCTCAATAAACGAAAACTTCGGTAGAACGATGACACTTAGCGTTCTACCGAAGTTTTTTATGCGCCATATATATCACTTTACTTATAGTCACAACGTTGGCACTGCGTCAGCATCACTTCGTCAGTTTCCTTGCAAAAAATGCCCGACCAGCGGCAAATGCTTTGTAATATAGGTATAGCCGATTTTCCCTTTTCCGTAAGCTCATACTCCACATGCGGCGGGATTTCATTATAAGCCTTGCGCGCCACCATATCATCTGCAATCAGCTCTTTAAGCGCCGCCGCCAAAACAGCGTCGGTAATATTAGCCAATTCCTTACGCAGCTCACTATAACGCAATTTATTGTTTTGTGCCAGTACGCATATAATACGCGATTTCCATTTGCCGCCAAAAACACTCAAGCCATATTCCAACGGGCAGCGAATATCCGCCGCCAGCTTTTTTTGATACATAATCATCACCTGCCTATTACTATTCTACTATATCAGGCTTGTTTTTGCCTATATAATTAAAAAGCGCAGGGAATATTCCCCACGCTCAAATGCAACAAAAATTAAAGCTCTTTTTTGTTATCAGCACCCGGAGTAGTAACGATAACCTTTTCAGGAGTAATAATCAAGGCACCCTTAGCGGTTGCAGCTCCATGGAACAGCTTCTCTGCAGCAGCCTTAAAGGCATCAACTATTTCGCCTTCCGTTACATAAACAGCGTTGCCCTTAATCTGATAGCCTTCGAAGGTTTTACCGTCATAAGCAGAAACAGCAACGCGGCCGTTATTTGCGGCAATGTTCTTTAAAGTAGTATCCAGAAATACATCACCTACTACCAATTTACCTTCTGCAGTCACATCCTTAAAGCCAACCGGCACAACATTAGGCTCGTTGTCAGCGCAGGTTGCGACATCCCAAAGATTATTTTTCAAAACATTAATAAGACTATCGTTTAACATTCAGCATTCCTCCTAAGCTTTTCTTGTTTTGCCTTTATTATATTCTTACTGCTTTGCAAAAACAATATATTAATGAAT
>OHDF01000501.1_pt1 | contig 20319 bp, 14 predicted proteins | sample 1566911 | NCBI WGS metagenome assembly OHDF01 (sample SAMEA3879504, study PRJEB24766) | human gut metagenome | biome: human-associated habitat; feature: feces | place: USA | collected 1985/1987
ACATAGGGCCGCTGCGCGGCTGACGGCCACGGACTGCGTCCGGGTGGCCTCAAGAAACATAAGGGCTGACGCCGTAGCGGGGATTGGTAGTGACGCTATGGTGTCAGCCCTTATATAAGGTTGCTGAAAAATGCCCCGACGCGAGACGCGTCGCCCCCATTAGAGCGCGATTTCCTGGCATAACAGTTCTTTACATGGCTTCAAATCCGCTTTTTAACCTGTTAATCTGATAGGAAACGCAAGCTCTAATGGGGGCGACGCGTCTCGCGTCGGGGCTTTTTTCAGCAGCTTTTATATATTATAGGTGTGTGAGGGGGGTGTTATCTTTGTCCGAAACCTCGTCCGCTACGGGTGCTGGTGGGGCGGCCTGTGCCTCGCTGAGGGGTGTCGTGGCCTGTCTGACGGTAGTTGATGTAGGTGTCGCGGAAGGCTGGACGGGCTCCTGAGTTGTTGTTATTGTTGTTGGGGCGGCCTGGTCGGCCGTAGTTGCCGCTGTTGTTATTGTAGGGACGGTCGGGGTGGTTGTAGTTGTTGTTGTTGTTGTCGGGGCGGTTGTGGTGGTTGTAATTGCCGTTGTTGTTATTGTAGGGACGGTCGGGGTGGCCGTTGTTGTCGGGCCAGTTGTAGTTGTTGTCGGGTCGGTTGTGGTGGCCTGGGTGGTTGTAGTGTGTGGGTGGCGGTGGTGTGGCGGGGCCGTATCCGCGCATGCCGGCACCGCGTCTGGGACGCCATGAGGCGTAGGGGCTTGGGCGGTCGGGACGGCGGCGGTGCCATGTGCAGCCGTGGTAGGTGATGTAGATGTTGGGGCGGGTGTAGTAGTAATAGCCTATGCGGTAGTGGTCGTAGACGGGGTAGTACCAGCGTGTGGCGTACCAGCGCACGGGACGGTAGAAGTAGTCGAGTGTGCTGAGTAGGTTGTACTGCCAGTCGAAGAGTATGCAGCGGAGGTCGATGTCGCGGTATTGCCAGTAGGCGCCTGTGATGTCGGTGGGGCCGTTGAGGCTCATGAGGTAGTCGAGGTTGATTTGGTAGGCGCGGTCGTACTGCTCGGGGGTGAGGTTGAGCTCGTAGGCCATTTTGTCGGTGATGAACCATGCTTGCTGGCGCGCGTCGTCGTAGCTGATGGCGCGTGCGGTGAGTGCCATGATGGCTATGATGAGGGTGAGTAGTGTGCGTTTCATGATTGTATGTGTGTTTTAGGGGGTTGTTTGTGGGCAAATATCGGTATTTTTTGGGAGGTGGGGGGCGTGGGACGGGGTTTTTGTGGGGTTTTTGGGTTATTTAACCTGGGGGGGTGGTAGTTGATGGGATGGTAAGTAAGGGTGGGCATGGTGGGCATAATAGGCATAATAGGCTCATTAGGCATGGTAGGGGGTGGGCATAATAGGCTCATTAGGCATGGTAGGTGGTGGGCATAATAGGGCATATTAGGCTCATTAGGCATGATAGGGAGGTGGGCATAATAGGCATATTAGGCTCATTAGGCGTGGTAGGGGGTGGGCATAATAGGCATATTAGGCTCATTAGGCATGATAGGGGGGTGGGCATAATAGGCATATTAGGCTCATTAGGCATGATAGGGTGGTGGGCATAATAGGCTCATTAGGCATGATAGGGAGGTGGGCATAATAGGCATATTAGGCTCATTAGGCATGGTAGGGGGATAGGCTTGTTGGGTTGCTTGCTCCGATTGTGGGGCGGGTGTGGGCGGTGGGGCAGAAATAGTGTACAATTTGTACACTTTTTTTGGTGTTGGGAGTGGGGTGGTCGTATCTTTGCAGAAGATAAGCTACGGCTCGGCATAGATTGCAAGTGAACTTGCATCTCTGCTCTCGCCTTGCATTATCTTTGCATCAGAAAATTGATGAGGGCGCTGCCTTGCCTGGTAAGCCGGCTATGATGTAATATATTACTCGCTGGCGGAAATATTGGTTAACTCGTAAACTTGTTTACTAATTCCGTCAATGAGTAGTGTTATATAATAAGGTGTATGTGCGGCGCGCTTGTGATGACCAAATTGTTTTACTAATTAACCAAATTGAAGTAATAGACCATGATTAATTTTGTAGTACGTTCGAGAAAGAATTTTAAGCTTGACAAGAAGCAGTATTTTCCTACCATTGCGGCCTCGGTGCCTGTGAAGTATGATGAGGTGGTGCAGCAGGTGGAGAAGTTTTGCACGCTGTCGGAGAGTGATGTGGCGGCTGTGCTCGAGGCTTTGGAGCATGTGATAATAGATGCGCTGAAGCAGGGCAAGTCGGTGAGGCTTGGCACGCTGGGGTCGTTCCGCCCGACGATAGCTGTGGTGAAGAGCCGTGAGCATGAGGAGGATGTGTCGGCTTCGGACATAAAGTTTTTGCGCTGTCGCTTTACGCCGAGTGGCAAGATGGCCCGCAGCTTGATGATGAAGGAACTTAAGTTTAAGTTGCTGAAGGGCATTGGTGCGGCTGTTGGCGGCAAGGAGGTGGGCAATGCCTGATGGCGCTGCGGGTAAAGGCCCGGCCGGCTCTGTGGGGTCGGCTTGGGCTCCTGCCTCGGCCATGCTGATGATAGTGGCGGGTATTGTGCTGGCTGGCGCTGGCTTTGTGGTGGACCCTTTGGGGGAGCTGAGTGATTCGGTGCTGTGGTTTGTGTCGCAGGGGCTGATATATGCCGGGGCCATATTTGGTGTGGCGGTGAGTGTGAGTGCGCGTCATGGCGGTGTGCGGAAGGTGTGATTGTAAAAATGGATTGTATATGCGTAAGATAGATGATATTATTATTCATTGTACGGCTACTGCTGAGGGCCGTGATGTGAGTGTGGCTGATATCAGGCGCTGGCATAAGGCGCGGGGGTTTGTGGACGTGGGGTATCATTATGTGGTGTATCTTGACGGGAGTGTGCATGAGGGCCGGCCTCTGGCTCAGGTGGGCGCTCACTGCCGGGGACATAATGCGCACAGTGTGGGGGTGTGTTATGTGGGCGGACTGGCTGCTGACGGACGTACGCCTAAGGATACGCGGACTACGCGGCAACGTGTGGCGCTGGAGGCGCTGGTGCAACTGCTGAGGCTGAATTTTCCCGGGGCGGGGGTGCATGGGCATAATGCTTATGCGGCTAAGGCTTGCCCTTGCTATGAGGTGAATGGGTGATGGCGGTGGCTTGATGGCGGGTGATGGGCGATGGGCTCAATAGGCCTAATAGGCGGGTGGTGTGATGGCGGGTTGCTTTGATTGATTTGCTTTATTTATTTAATTTATTTACTTACTTTATTTATTTTTGATACCATGATTAAGTATAAGATTAGTTCGGTGAAGAGCCCTAAGAGTGGCTTGAAGGTTTATTTTCCAAGTATTGTGCAGGTGGCTCACTTGTCGTTTGATGATGTGGTGACTGCTGTGGAAAAGGAGTGTACGCTGACGCGTGCTGATGTGAGAGGTGCGCTCTCGGCGCTGGAGTATGTGGTGCTGAAGGAGCTGAAACAGGGTAATACTGTGCGCCTTGGCGGTGTGGGGTCGTTCAGACTGACTATCGTGTCGAAGAATGGCGAGGACGATGCGGCTAATGTGTCGGCACGCAACATTGCACGGGTTCGTACGCACTTTACGCCAAGTGGGGCTATGAGCGCAGCCTTGCAGGGCAGCGAGATTAACGCGGTGGTTCAGTAACAGGGCGACGGGTTAATATGCAGGTGCGTGGGGGAGTGGGTGCGAATGGCGCGCTCCCCTTCGCTCTTTTTTTGATTGTTGTAGTGCTATACTTTTTTTGATGTTTGTGTGCGGGGTGGGTGGGGCGGTGGTTCTTTTTTTGGTGGTGGAGGGTGGGTGTGTGGGGCGTTTGTGCTAATTTTGTAGGGCGAAGCGCTTTAACTTGAAAGGTGGCGCGCTGACGGATTAAAATATTGAATATAATGGATATATCACCATTTGCCTCGCCGCTGTATTTGCTGGCCAAACCGGCGGGGGCACGTTGCAATTTGGCCTGTAAATATTGTTACTATCTGGAGAAAGGCAAGCTCTATGCCGACCGGCCGACAGAGGTGATGAGCGAGGAGATGCTCGAACGCTTTGTGCGCGAATATATCGGTGCGCAGACTATGCCCGAGGTGCTGTTTACGTGGCACGGCGGTGAGGCGCTGATGCGTCCGCTGTCGTTCTATAAACGGGCGGTGGAGCTGCAGCAGAAGTATGCTGGCGGCCGCAGGATAGATAACTGCATACAAACAAACGGTACGCTGCTGACAGATGAGTGGTGCCGCTTTTTTAAGGAGCAAGGGTGGCTTGTGGGCGTGAGCATAGACGGGCCGCAGGAGTTTCACGACGAGTACCGCCGCAACAAGGGCGGACGGCCGTCGTGGGCACAGGTGATGCGTGGCATTGACTTGCTGAACCGCCATGGCGTGGAGTGGAACGCGCTGGCTGTGGTGAATGACTTTAATGGCGATTATCCGCTGGACTTTTACCACTTTTTTAAGGAGATAGGGTGTCACTACCTGCAATTTACGCCCGTGGTGGAGCGCGGGCAGCATCATGCCGACGGGCGCGGCCTGGCGTCGCCCACGGAGGCCGGCGAGGGTGGTGTGCTCGACTTTAGCGTGAGCCCTGAGCAGTGGGGACGCTTTTTGTGTGCGATATTTGACGAATGGGTGCGCGAGGACGTTGGCACGTATTTTGTACAGCTGTTTGATGCCACGCTGGCCAACTGGGTGGGGCAGCAACCGGGCATTTGTACGCTGGCTCCCACGTGTGGCCATGCGGGGGCTATAGAGTGGAACGGCGATGTGTATGTGTGCGACCACTTTGTGTTTCCGGAGTATAAGTTGGGCAATATCATGACCGACTCGATAGTGGGCATGATGCACTCTGAACGGCAGCATGCCTTTGGGCAGGCCAAGCGCACGGCGCTGCCGGGGCAGTGCAGGGGGTGCAAGTATTTGTTTGCGTGCAACGGGGAGTGTCCGCGCAACCGCTTTGCACATACGGCCGCTGGCGAGCCCGGGTTGAACTATCTGTGTAAGGGTTACTACCAGTTTTTTGACCATGTGGCACCGTATATGGACTTTATGAAGGCACAACTCGAACGGGAATTGCCGCCCGCGGCTATTATGGAGGCTGTGCGGCGCGAGCCTGGGAGGTTTGGGGCGTAGTTCTTGGTTTTGAGTTTTGAGGTTAGTTCTTGGTTCTAAGTTTTGAGGTTATGAGGTTATAAAGTAACCTTTTGCTGTTTAATTCGCAGAGGTAACTTTATAACCTTATAACCCCTTAACCTCAAAACTTCCAAACCTCATAACCTCAAAACTTAGAACTCCCTCCCCCTAACCCCATTAACTTGTTACTTATAAAATAAATTGCTAACTTTGCGGCCATAACAATATATATCAATTAATATGGCACAAGAAGACGTATTTAAGAAGATTGTATCACACTGCAAGGAGTACGGTTTCGTATTTCCTTCGAGCGATATATACGATGGCCTGGCAGCCGTGTACGACTATGGCCAGAATGGCGTGGAACTGAAGAATAACATCAAGCAGTATTGGTGGCAGAGCATGGTGCTGCTGCACGAAAATATAGTGGGCATTGACTCGGCTATATTTATGCACCCCACCATCTGGAAGGCTTCGGGACACGTTGATGCCTTTAATGACCCCTTGATAGATAACCGCGACTCGAAAAAACGCTATCGCGCCGATGTGCTCATCGAGGACCAGATAGCAAAGTATGAGGAGAAGATAGACAAGGAGGTGGCTAAGGCACGCAAGCGCTTTGGCGATGCCTTTGACGAGGAAAAGTTCCGCCAGACTAACCCCCGCGTGCTCGAACACCAGGCCAAACGCGACGCCCTGCACGCACGCTACAGCGAGGCCATGAACAAGATGGACCTTGACGAACTGAAGCAGATTATACTCGACGAGGAGATTGTTTGCCCCATTTCGGGCACACGCAACTGGACCGATGTGCGCCAGTTTAACCTGATGTTCAAAACCGAGGTGGGCTCTACTGCCGATGGCGCAAGCACTATCTACCTGCGTCCGGAGACGGCACAGGGCATATTTGTGAACTACCTGAATGTGCAGAAAACTGGCCGTATGAAGATACCTTTCGGTATAGCACAGATAGGCAAGGCCTTCCGCAACGAGATTGTGGCCCGTCAGTTCATCTTCCGCATGCGCGAATTTGAACAGATGGAAATGCAGTTCTTTGTAAAGCCTGGCACGGAGATGGACTGGTTCAAACAGTGGAAAAAGACCCGTCTGGCCTGGCACGAGGCTCTTGGCTTTGGCGATGACTGCTACCGCTACCACGACCACGAAAAGCTGGCCCACTATGCCAACGCTGCTACCGACATTGAGTTTAAGATGCCGTTCGGATTTAAGGAGGTGGAGGGTATTCACTCGCGTACCGACTTCGACCTGTCGCAGCATGCCAAATTCTCGGGCCGCAAGATTGAATACTTCGATCCTGAGGAGAACCGCAGCTATACACCGTATGTGATTGAAACATCAATCGGTGTGGACCGCATGTTCCTGAGCGTGATGTGCCACTCATACCAGGAGGAGAAGCTCGAAAATGGCGAAACACGCGTGGTGCTCAAGTTGCCCGCTCCGCTGGCTCCCGTAAAACTGGCCGTCATGCCGCTCGTGAAGAAAGACGGACTGCCCGAAAAGGCTCACGAGATTATGAACGACTTGAAGTTCCACTTCAATTGCAAGTATGAGGAGAAGGACTCTATTGGCAAGCGCTACCGCCGCATGGACGCCATAGGCACGCCTTACTGTATCACCATCGACCACGATACACTCAACGACAACTGTGTGACACTGCGCGACCGCGACACCATGCAGCAGACGCGTGTGGCCATCAGCGACCTGCGTGCCCTCATCGAGGACAAGGTGAGCATTACTTCACTGCTCAAAAAGTTGCAGTAAGTGTCTCGCTGATTACACATAGATTTTACACATACACACACGCATTTACCACGTAACGTAATGGGGGCTTATGAGGCTTGTATGCCCCATAAGCCCCCAATTTTTATGTTGATGGCGGTGATATGTGTGGGTGTGAACGCAAAAACTCAGATATTAAATCTCTACTTATGCGCAAAATACTTAACACGCTTGCGGCCCTTGCCTTGATGGTGCTGCCCATGGCCATGGCTTCGTGCAGCGACAACACGGGCGAGAGCGATGATGCCGAGTTTGCCAACTGGCGCAACCGCAATGCCGCCTTTTACGACAGTCTGCTTGCTGTGGCCCGCACCGATGTGGCACAGGCCAAGGCTGCTCACCCCGACAACTGGCAGGCGTACACGCCGTGGCGCTTGTTGCCCAGCTTTTCAAAGCCGTTTGCAAGCCAATCTACCGACACGGTGGTGGCCCGCGTGATAGAAAGTGCCGCCACACCCGGCCTGACGCCTTACTACACCGACAGTGTGCGCGTGAACTATATAGGCCACCTCATGCCTACCAAGAGTTACCCCAAGGGACGTGTGTTTGACCACAGCGGGGTGTATGAAAACGAGAGCTACGTGTTCAGCGCGCAGTACTCTACGCCCACAAGTTTTGCCGTGTCAAACCTGGTGGAGGGCTATACCACGGCGCTCATGCACATGCAGGTGGGCGACCGCTGGCTGGTGTACATTCCCCAGCAGTTGGGCTACCGCTCGTCGGCCAGCGGGGTGCTGCTCCCGTATTCAACCCTCTGCTTTGACATGCAGCTCAAAAAAGTGGCTCGCAAGGGCCATTCGCTGAGCGAGTAGGGGGGTATAAGGGGGTTATAAGGTTATGAGGTTATAAGGTTATAAGATTAGTTCTAAGTTTTGAGGTTATAAGGTTATAAGATTACCATTGTTTACTCAACACGCAGAGGTAACTTTATAACCATATAACCTCAAAACTAAGAACTAACTTTATAACCTCATAACCTCAAAACTAAGAACTCCCCTCCCATAACCTCTAAAAGTGACAAGACTCCGACACACGCTATACGTGTGTCGGAGTCTTGTTACTTTTTAGCCCCAGGCCCTATTGTCCGAGCTTAAACTCCACCATGCCCTTTACAAAGGCCTTGATAATAAGTTCCGTAGTATTGGTAGCGTTAAATTTCGACAACAGATGCGCCTTGTGCGTGTTGATAGTGTTCACACTCACGTTAAGAATGCGTGCAATCTCGTTAGCCCTCAGTCCGCGCGCCAACTGTTGCAGCACATTGTGCTCCGTGGTGGTAAGGTGTCCGCACGAGTCGGGAATGTGCATCTCGATGTGCCGCACCAGCTGCTGAAAACGTTTGCAAAAGTAATTGTCGCCCCTCGCAATATTGGTAACAGCCAGCTGCAGCTCCTCCACCCCACAACTCTTAAACACCACCCCGTCGGCCTCAGAGCGCATAATGGCATTGATGTTCCATATCTCCTCGTGCGAGGTGTAAACCATCGTGCGCACCTCAGGCAGCACCCGTTTAACATGCTCAATAAGCGCTATGCCCGAGCCGTCGGGCAAGTCGAGGTCCACAATGCACAAATCGACGTGGCCCCCGGAGTCGAGCAGCTGCATGGCATTGTGCATGGTTGTGCACAAAAGCACATTGCCCACACCGGGTGTGCGCTGCAGGCACACCTTAAGCCCCTCGAGCAGTATGGCGTGGTCGTCGCAGATGAGTATGGAGTATTGTTCAGGCATGATATGGCAGATAATTTTCTTAAGCTGCAAAATTATACGTTTGCTTTTGTTTGCACCTCATTAAAAATAATGATTTGCACCACCGCGCGTGCAGTACGAGGCATCTTTATGCCCCCAAATGTAGCAATTGGAGCACAAAACGAGCGTATTGGGGGGGGGGTAATTTCATTATTTTTAATAACAAAAACTATAAACAAGAATTATATATTTGCAACAGAAACCTAACAAAGTACATTGGCGGAGTTAGCGAATAGATTGACGGGTAAGTTAGTCTACGTTCCTCATCTTCCAGTTTTTAACACAACAGGATAGTGTAGAACATACTCACTCGATAATTTGTTAGTCGCTAAAATTCCGCCAACGGGCATAATATAATACCAAAGCTACAAGATATGGGACTATTTAGTGGTGGCTACACCGAAGAGCAAATGCTCGAGCTCAAGGCGCAAATCAAAGCCCTGCGCGACTCTGTGACACTTAATGAGCAAAAATACGAACAAAGTGAGCAACTGCGACAGCAGGTGCTGAATGAGAAGCAAGCATTAGACGATCAGGTAAAATCACTGCAACAAAGTGTGCAACAACTCGAACAACAGCTCGCTCAGCACCCCCAAACAGACCATGTGCCCATTGAATCACAACCATCGCTTGGCGCAGTTGAACTACAAGTTCAAGTGCAGACGCTCACCCAACAGTTGCAGCAGAGCCGCAAGGCAGAGCACGAACACGTCGAGACCATACGCCAGCTACGCGTACAACTTGAAAGTGCGACGCACAGTCATGCCTCGACATCAGCGGCCCAGCCAACCACAGAGCCACCCGTTTCGGCGCAGGCAATAGATGGAGCACTCAAGCAATTACAATCGCTGCAAAAGTCGTACGACCTCATAGCACAACGTGATGAACTGATGCATGCCATGCACCGCGAGCTCGATGCGCTGCGCAACGGCCTCTATGCCAAAATGCTCAAGCCCTACAAGCAATCGTTCATAACCCTCTACGACAGCATAGCCCGCACGCATGCCTATTACTCCCAACTCGAAGCCAGCCAAACGGGCAGCCTTGCAGAGCAATATTCAAAACTGCTCAACCAAATCGGAGCTTACATGCAGCTCATAGTCAACACCTTGAGCGATGAATACGATGTAGACAGTTACCAACCCGAGCCCGGCCAACCATTTGTGCGCGGTCAACACAAAGTGAGCGAAGTGGTGTCCACCACTGACCCCACACTTGACTACACCATCGTGCGCATACATCAGCGCGGTTTCAAATACACCGCTTTCGACCCTGTCAAGGGAGTTGAACGCGACGTTGTGTTACGCCCGGCACTGGTTGATGTGTACCGCGTCAGCGCACCCCAGCAAACCACAAACCACTAACATACATATCACAGTAATTATGGATAAGACACGTGCCGTATATGGTATAGACTTAGGCACAACCTACAGTTGTATAGCCCAAGTAGACCAATTTGATCAAGCCGTAGTATTACGCAATTTCGAGGGTGACTCTATCACCCCGTCAGTAGTATATTTTGAAGACGAGAACAACGTCATGGTGGGCAAGGACGCCAAGGACATGCTCAACTCCGAGCCCGAAAAGGCCGTCTCGTTTATCAAACGCGAAATGGGCAATGACGCCGCTTTCGACAAGAGTGCCAACAATACCCCCTACCACTTCGACCCCTCCGAAATATCAGCTTTCATACTCAAGAAACTTGTTAAGGACGCCAATGACGCCAATGGCTACCCCGAACCCATCAAGGACGTTGTTATAACCTGCCCTGCCTATTTTGGCAACAAAGAGCGCATGCAAACCAAGCAAGCCGGCATCATAGCCGGGCTCAATGTGCTGGCCATCATCAACGAGCCCACAGCCGCAGCCATAGCCTACGGCACCAAGGTCGAAGATCGTAAAACCATACTCGTCTACGACCTCGGAGGCGGCACATTCGATGTTACCATCATACTCGTCAACAAGGGAGCCATCAAAGTCATAGCCACAGGCGGCGATCACCATCTGGGCGGTGTAGATTGGGACACAGAAGTGGCCAACTGGCTGCTCGACCAGTTCAACCAGAAAAACGGCACCAGTTACACCCTCGACGACGACCCACTGCTCCGCAACCAACTGCTCTCCGTGGCAGAATCGCGCAAAAAACTCCTCACGCGCAAGTCAAAGGTCAATCTCGCCATCGACTACCAAGGGCAGTCCGTCAGCGCCGAACTCACCAAAGAAGCCTTCGAACAACTCACCTCAAGCCTGCTCGAGGAGACCATCGATGCCACCGACAAAGTGCTCGAAATAGCACGCCAAAAGGGTTTCGACAGCATAGACGAGTTCTTGCTCGTAGGTGGTAGTTGCCGCATGCCACAAGTCAAAGCCTGCGTAGACCAGCGTTACAACGTCAATGCACGCATAGGTGAGGTAGACGAAGTCGTAGCCAAGGGCGCAGCCATCTATGCTATGAACGAAGCCTACACTCAAGCCATACAAGAGTACGAAGAGGGCGAACGCGACTCACGACCCGCACCACTACGTGGCGACCGCGCGCACGTAATGAACGTAACCAGCAAGACCTACGGTCTGGGTATCATCGACGACCAGGTAGGCAACGTTATATTTGCCAATTCTCCCTTGCCAACCGAAGTAAAAACCTGCGAGTTCAGCACCAACCACGACAACCAGACAGGCGTCAACTTCAACATCTATGAAAGCGATTTTACCAACCCCGAGACAGATGGAACAGTCGACCAAAAATTCTGCCGCCTCGTAACCACCGAAACATACGTCATGCCCATCACTGGCAATTATCCCAAAGGCACCCCCATCGAGATAATATTCAAAATAGACAACGAAGGCATGCTCTCCGTTTCAGGACGACTGAACAACGACACCATCGACTTCGACCTCAAGGTAACTGGTGTAAAGAGCAACGACGAACTTGCAAAGGCTCAAAACACACTCAGCCGCATAAACATTGAATGATAAACCCACAATTAGCGTAAACACACGAATAGGTACACCCACAATTCAACGTACCATTTGTGTGTTTATGCTTAAAATCATGTACCTTCAACCGAAAGCCACAGCACGATGGACGAAACCATACTCAATATCAACGTAAAAAAGTGGACGGAATCCATACAATTTCTCAAAAGTCAAGAGATAAAACAACAACTCGACCCTGCCGAGTGGACCGCCGTTGACGAACTGAGCAACTTATGGAACAAGGACTTCGACCGCGACGACGTCAAAGCCACCGCAGCCGAACTCGTAGCCGACCTCAAACGCTGCGAGAACCAACACCCCAACAACCTTGATATAAAAAAATACAGCAAACAACTCACCGCAGTTGTGCGCGAAATGCTCATGAAGGACCGGCCCACCTATGAGGCTTTCAAGCTCAAACTACAAACCATCTACCGCCGACGCCGCCCCACGCCCCCGCCACCCAAGCCGCAGCCCACACCGCCACCCACACCACAGCCCGACCCCACCATCGTCAAACGGCAAGCCGACAATTTCATTGAGGCATTTATCTTCCTGTTAGATTTCGACATATTCAGCCAACTATCAAGCGAAGAGGCTGAGGCGGTAGTCAATTTCTGTCTAATACTGCGCGACAACCCTGTACTCACTTCACAGGTCAAGGACGAGGCAAACAAAAGTATTGCCGACCTCAAACGCTACGAAAACCTGCACCCCGCCAACCTACAAATCAAAACCAAAAGCAAGGCTGTAACAGCCGCCATGCGCAGTGCCATAGCCAACGCCCCCACTTACCAATACTTCAGAGACATAGTGATTCAACCATTAGATCACTTCATGTCTAAATGGGTAATAGAGTACGAACGCAGGCAAAACAACCCCATAGAAATAACAAAGGTCGAACTCGCCGACATCGCAGCAGGGCACTACTACGTCGATTTCGGTCAACAACTCTACACAGGCATACACTACCTCACACCACGTGTCACACTGGCCACACACCTGTCTGCCACAGCCTCTTTCCACGTCGAAATCATTGCTCCCGACCGAACCCTGATAGCAGCGTACGACTCCGATGTAAGGCTCAATGGCAGTGATACCTATTTCTTAGACGGCTACGGCAGTGAAAATGGCAGTTTCATGCGAGCCGTGGGACAATACACCCTGCGCATCAGCCACAATGGCAAACAGCTCAGCACAACCACCTTCAGTGTAGAACTGTCGCCAGCACAACAAAGGGCCCTCGACGCCCTTGACGAGGAATTCCGCGACATAGTCAACAGATCTGCTTCAACCCCCACGCCTCCGCCCCCTCCTCGCCGCAAGTCACACTTCTGGCAGCGCACAAAGTGGTTCCTCATCATAGCCTTTTTCCTGCTCATGGCTTGGCGCGTAGGCCCCACACTGTGGGATCTGATCTTTCCCGACACCAAGTGCTACAGCATAGCCGAGTCCACCATCTTGCGCAGCGAACCAAGTGCCGAGGCTAATGCCGTCGAAACCTTCCCCTACGGCTACCTCTACGAACGCAAAGGACGCGAGCGGGGAGGTTGGCAAAAAGTAGAAATCGTCAAAACTGGCTACATCGCATCACGGCTGCTTATTAACAAAGAAGACTATAAACTCTTCAACTCCATCTTCGGCGGAAACGATGATGTGGCGTGTTCAGCCCGGCGCGCCATCATGAGCGTAGGGGCACGCATCGCATTGCTCAACTACTACAAAAACAACAACATGCGGGGCTTCAATCTCGCTTCGGGCAAAACAATCAACGACATGATGCGTGTCATACAAGGGAAAAACGTGTGGTTGTTCATCGAAATAGAGCAAGACAGCTACTACCCCAACTTCTATCTTGACGAAGACCAAGGCATATTTGCTGCCATACTTTTCAACCCCGAGTTCGACAAGCGCAAAGTCATCGTATTCACCCGTTCAGCCGACAGCTCCGACTATGCCCTGCGCTACGAACACGAGGCACCCGCTAAAGTCGGCATCAAAAGCGTCACGTCATCAAGCAGCGTAGTAGATGTAGAATATGGCGACAAAAAAACATCTACAACCAAAACCACCAAAAAGAAAAAGAAACGCCGCCGTCGCTAATAAAATAATTTTGAACACCTACTTAATAAGCAATAACTTTATTCACAAACTTAACACACCATGACACTACCCAATTTCAACAACCCTCATTACCGCCTTGCAGGCTATATAGCCACGGCCATAGTCACACTCGCAGCACTGCCACTCATCTACGCTATGGTATTCCACACCGACTGGCAGTTCAAGGTCAACTGGAACCTCTTTTCATCACCATTCTTCTCACCGCTCTTTGTCGTAGGAATCATCATAGCACTCGTCAATATGGGTCGCTCACACTACTCCTACGACACTATCATCGAAACCACCGACCTCGATACTGGTAAAAAAGAACGGCACAAAAGTCAAGACGTCATCGACAAAATGGGCGGCAGTTGCCTCGCACCTCTTATCGGTCACTTCATCGTCGAGCCCATAGTCTATGCTGCACTCATCTACTACCCCATAGCTGCACTCATAGCCTTTGTAGGCACCTTCGTGCCCTACATACTATCAGTAATTGTACTCATCGTGTGCATACTCATGTACAAAGTTGCTGGCTGGCTCGCACACCTCGCATTCCGTTCGGTAGCACTCGTCACCATAGCCGTCATACTCACCTCATGCTTTGGCGGAGCAAGCTGGTACATCTTGCGCGCACAAACCAACGCCCCGCTCAGCCCCGACAAAATCGAAACTCCCGTCAGCGGACAAGCCGCACAATACGATGCCACAGCCACCGACCTCACCACATTCGACCTCCAAGGTCCAGTCAAGACCAGCACACTAACACGCGACGGACAAGTAATCAACGGCACTTGCGGCTTCGACAAACAAGGCCGATGGATCACTTGCAATGACCAACCGCTGTCAACTGCCCAAGAGGACGAAAACGCCGAAGTTTACGGCGTAGTGCGCGACGCCAACCAGCGTGTCGTACAATACACTATTGGCCAGTACGACATGACTGAAACTATCACAATAAATTTCGACAAACAAGGACGCATCGAAAAGGATAAAACCGAATCGGGCACCAGCACCGAAACTTCCCTCTATACCTACGACACCAATGGCAGAGTGGCCAGCACACGCATTCAAACCACCAGTTTCGAGATGGGAGCAGACGAAGCTGAAACCACAGACGTCACCGTTACTTACACTTACACCGATTTCGACACGCACAACAACTGGCGCGTGCGTGATGTTACCTGCTCAAACGGTGGCAAATACCAAGAAACGCGACACATTACATATTACGAATAAAAACAACCACGTATGAAAATTGCCAACCACCTAAGCCGCGTGCTGGCCGCCGCCTTGTTCGGCCTTGGCTGCCACACCGCAGCCCTGCACGCGCAAAACATCATGTTGCACCTCGATGCCCCGCAAGGCATTGATGCACAAACCCTTGCTGCCGACATCGGTACGCTAAAAATCACATTCTCAAACTCCAAAGACTTCTTCGACACCAGTCTTTACGCCGCCAACACCCTCGACTTTGGCAGCGACTACTACAATAATGGCAAAGACAGCTACCACCACTACTTCAGCCGCGAGCTCACCCTCAACGCCGATGATGGCAGCGGCAACGCATGGTGGGGCAACCAAAACAAGACTTGGCTAAAATTTGAAACAGTGCGCCGCCAGGTTAGCGGCCGCGCGGGCCAACCCATCTACTACCGCATCTACAGCCCCCACTTCAGCCGCATCATCACGGGGCAGATCGACCCCACCGATGCCGAAGAGGTAACACTGCACCACACAGAGCTGGTGCAAGCCCGCCGCGTGGCCTTCATGCCACCCGTGGGACGCGACGGCAATGCCGTGCCAGCCATTCTCGCCCCCGACCTGCGCACAGGTGCCTACTTTAATGGCACCACCACTCGCGTCAACATGCACGACCTCACAGAACCCTTCGCACGCTACGCCTACAAGGGCGACACCCTGCGCTACCTTGTGGCCCCTAACAGCGACGAACTCGCCCTGCATGCCGACTCCATCGTAGTGACCGACACCACCACCTGCGTCACCACCGACTACCGCAAGGCCGTGGAGTGCCACTTTTACATCACCGACAGCCAGGGCCGGCTCTGCCCCGTCACCAACGGCCAGTTGGCTTCGGTATACTACAAACTGCAACCAGGCGCCAAGCGTGGCCGTGGCTATTGCGGCTACAATTTTGGCGGCAATATGTTTAAGCTCACCGCCCCCGACGGCACACATGCCGCCTATGCGCTCCCGGGTCGGCAAACATTCCAGCTCAAATGGCCAACGGTGCAAACCGATGACCCCGACTTCCTCATGCCATGCAATGCCGCTCAAGGCTATATTTTAGGCGAGGTAACCATACCCGCCAGCACCGAACCCGTCAGTCTGTCGATAGCCCAAAGCAAGCCACTGCGCGTCACCACCACACTGGCCGATGCCGCGCCCTATGCCGACCACCTGCAGTTTAGTGCCCACACCTATGTCAGCCCACCTTATTCATGGGCAGAAAACGAAAAGATGACAGTACTGTGCAAGGAGGTGAGCCGCCAAATCAAAGGCAACGACCTCGTGGTCACAACCCTCGTCGAGGGCAGCACCTACCCCTATCTTGCCCTCAACGCCCAATATGGCGCACAGAGCGACACCATAGCCAGCGTGCTCAGCAATCAGTGCAGTGTGTACGGCCTTTTTTGCACCCCACGCACTGAGCTAACACAGGACGACTTCCACTTCGATGGAGCAAAACTCCCCCCATTCAGCAAACTGCACCCCGTCAAGTTCATTGTGCCCTGCCACCTCTTGCAGCAAGGCGAAAAACTCTACATACACGGACAGTTTGGCGATGACTGGTATTCAACCCGCTGTAGCGCATTTGCCACCCATCACGAAGGCTGCGCCAAATCACTCAACCCCGGCACCGCAACCCCCGTTCCCTATGACACACTCACCGTCATACTGCCCGAGGGCAACCACGAATGGTACGTGTGCAAAAATTTCACCCCGTATGACTCTGCCAACATCCACACCTTCACCCTCGGTGCCACCGACACCCTCACGCAGACTATCTACGACCGGGAGTTTGCACTGCTGCGCGTCAACGATTTCGACTCCGATAGCATCTATGTGTACACCAACAACATACCCGCCACAAAGCTATACAAAAGGTACATAGTTGATGGGTCTCGCCATAATCAAGTACACTATGCCCTTGAGGAAATTCCCTTGCACCCTGGCTACAACGACTATACAGTGTCTTACCGCCAAATAAAGATACAAAAAGACACACTTGCCCGTGTCAACTACGGAGTCGAGACACCGGTCTATTATGACGATCCTCACTACAATAACTACACAGCGTATAGAAAGACAGGTAGCGTATATAATATCAGAAAGGACGAAATTGCCACACTTGACAGCGCCATCATGGTATCATCGCGTAGCGAAGTCGACCTCGTTACGTTTATGTCTGTGACATCGGGTAGTATATGGATACCTCGCTACTTTGCACACATAGCCCCTTCAGCCGCCGACACTACTGTTACAGCCTACACCCACCTCGTAGTGCCTACCGAGTTCACCTATAAAGGAAGTTTACCGGGGAAAATTGGGAAACTGTCGAAACTCGACATGTTCCTCGGCCCTGAGCGTATGCGAGTAGTACCCTTTAGACATTTCAGTGGCCGCCTCGACCTCGTTCCTGGCCACTACACCATGGAGGGCGAGTTCTACAACGAAGATAGTGAAGCGTATTTCCCCTTTGCTGTCACCTTCACCATCGAGGCCAACAAGCCCACCACCATCGAGCTATGCCCCGACCCCACAGCCATAGCCGCAGCCACTGCCGATAGCGCCCCCGCCAAGGCAGCAGCCTGCTACGCCCCCGACGGACGCCGCATCAGCACACCGCAGCCCGGCCTCAATATCATCAAAATGACCGACGGCAGCGTGCGCAAGGTGATAGTCAAATAAAAAAGTATTGCTCTACGCAAAAGCACCAAGCGCAAGCACCAAGCGCTGCCTCAAAACTCTACCTCAAAGCACAATCTCAAAACTCTACCTCAAAGCGCAACCTCCAAACGCAAACTCTAATGGGGGCGACGCGTCCCGCGTTGGGGCATTTTTCAGCAGCCTCGTCTCGTGGAAAAGGGTAGGGTAGTGATAAGGAAATGCGCCCCCCCATTAGAGATTGGGGTAAGAGAAGTGATAGAGTGTAGGTGTTAAAGCGCGCAGTAAATAAAAAGAAAGCAATTACACATCACGTGCCAACTGCAAAGCAAACCATGCTTGCCAGTTGGCGCGTTTTTTATATATTTGCAATTCATAAACAAAATCCTTAGTAAAACAAGTCGACGAACAGGCATGCACTACACATATATATTATGTAAAGGCAAACTTACCCGTCAACCCCGTTAACTCGTTAACCCGTCAACCCAAAAATAGCAAACTTACCCGTCAACCCCTCAACCCCCAACACACTATGAAAAGACTCCTCCTCCCCCTCCTCATCACCCTCATGCTCACACCCGTGCTTGCAGCCGCACAGCAGCAAGCCGACTCCCTGCGCCACCTCCTGCGCACACAGCCGCACAACCCCCACCTGCTGGCACAAATGGCACAAGCCTTCAGCACCTCGTGCCCCGACTCCGCACTACACTACGCCCAACTCGCAGCCCAACACAAAGCCCAAGGCGCCGACATCGTCACCCTCGAGGCCGCACGTGGCGAGGCACTCGCCGCACAAGGCCACATACAACAAGCACTCGGCCACTTTACCCAAGCCTACAAAGTGGCCCAGAAACACCACCTCGCCGACCAGCAGCATAACCAGCTATGCAGCATGGGCATCTGCCACAGCCGCCTGCAGCAATTCGACCAGGCAGCCAAATGCTACGACCAAGTCATAGCCTACGCCACACGCCACCACAACCACCAGCTGGCCTTTGCAGCCTACCAAAACTATGGCGCCATGTGCAGCCGCATAGGCCGCCCCGACGACTGCCGCACCCTACTGCTCAACGCGCTCAAATATGAGCGTGCCGCCGAACCCGCACAGCGCATCTCCGTATATGCCGGCCTCGGCACCATCCTCACCTACAACCCCGCCACCTTTGCACAAGCCGAGCAATACCTGCAGCGCGGCATCAACCTCGCACGCCAGGCCCACGAACCACTGGCCGAGGCAAGTTGCCTGTCACCACTCATCACCCTGCTCACACAGCAGCCCAAGCGCCACGCCGAAATACCAGCCCTCATAGCCCGCGCCAACACCATCGTCAGCGGCCTCGCCCCCGGCGGCACCGAACGCATGCAGCTCGAGCACGCCAAGGTCAACTACTACTTCGTCACACGCCAGTGGGCACCCGCCCTGCAGTCCGCCCTCATGCTCTATCACAACGGCCCCGCAGTATCATCAGAGCGCGACAAAGTCATGCTCATGGTAGCCCGCGCCTACGAGGGCACAGACCAGGCACCACGCGCCTGCTACTTCTATCGCGAGGCATACTACATAGCCGACTCCCTCCACCAGCTCAACATACAGCAGCAAGTAGCCGATGCCGCCGCACGCTACGATGCCAAGGAAAAACAACTCAAAATAGCCCAACTTCAAAAGGACGCCGCACAAGCCGAAGCACGCCAGTGGCGCCTTGGTGCAAGCCTTGCCGTAGCCACCCTGCTGCTCATCATCACCATAGCAGGTGCCATCATGCGCCACCGCCACCAGCAGCGCAAGGCCGAGCTCGAACAGGCCCGCCGCTACATCGACGGCATCGAAACCGAGCGCAAACGTCTGGCACAAGAGCTCCACGACGGCGTGTGCAACGACCTCCTCGTGGCCGAAATGCAGATAACCAACACCGCCTCCACCGCCCAGGCCACCCAGCAGCTCAACGCCGTGCGTCAAAACATACGCCACATCTCCCACCAGCTCATGCCCCCCAACACCGCCTTTGCCACCCTCGACCAAACCCTCTCCGCCCTGGCCTGCAAGCTCCACGAAATGGGCCACATAGCCATCACCTTCAGCGCCACCCCCGCCCACCACAACTGGGCCGCTCTGCCCGCCGCCCAGGCCCACCAGCTCTACCGCATCGCGCAAGAGCTCATCACCAACCTCATCAAGCACACCCCGCAGCTCACCCACATCAGCATCACCCTCACCCACAACCCCGCCGCCCCCCACACCACGCTCACCATCGCCCACACCGCGGCCACCACACAGTCCCCCTCACCAGCCCCCTCATCAATCACCGCCCCGTCCCCCGCATCGTCCACCCCCGGCATCGGTCTACGTTCCATCAGCGAGCGAGTCAAGGCCATCAGCGCCACCATCACCCACACCACCGGCCCCCAGGGCCAGCACATCACCACCATCAGTTGCTAATATATATATACGTTGGCGGAATTAGTAAACAAGTTGACAAGTTAACGGGTTAACAAGTAAGTTTGCCAAACTTTTTAAGCTCCTTACCATTATGATTTTAACATAACAAATAGAGTATAGCATACTTACTTGTTAACCTGTCAATTTGATAGGAAACGCAACCTCTAATGGGGGCGACGCGTCCCGAGGCTGCTGAAAAATGCCCCGACGCGAGACGCG
>OHDF01000556.1_pt1 | contig 18803 bp, 17 predicted proteins | sample 1566911 | NCBI WGS metagenome assembly OHDF01 (sample SAMEA3879504, study PRJEB24766) | human gut metagenome | biome: human-associated habitat; feature: feces | place: USA | collected 1985/1987
CGAAGAATTTGTAGATTTCGATACTTTCAGCAAGTCTGATTTCAGAGCTGTAAAGGTAAAAGCATGTGAAGCTGTTAAGAAATCCAAGAAGCTGTTACAGTTCACTCTGGATGATGGAACAGGCACAGATCGTACCATTTTAAGCGGTATTCACGCTTATTATGAGCCAGAAGAACTGGTTGGAAAAACACTGATTGCTATCACAAACCTGCCGCCAAGAGCTATGATGGGAATTGATTCTTGTGGAATGTTACTTAGTGCAATTCACGAAGAAGAAGGAGAAGAAAAACTTCATCTTCTGATGGTTGATGACCATATCCCGGCTGGTGCGAAGTTATACTAAAAATCAAAAAATGTGTTTGTAAAAGTTGCATACTACAACAGAAGTACAACAAATTTTTGTTGTATAATACGTGATAACACTTGATATTACGTTGTTGTGCTTATGAATTGAACTTTATAAATGTATCGCAAGGACATTTTCCTAAGAGAAATTTTAGGGAAGTGTCCTTTTTTGTTGTAGTCGAAATCCAAATTAAAGTAAAAATAACAGTTTAAAGGAGAAGAAGCAATGACAAACACAGCGTTAAGAGCAGAGAATAGCAATTCTCGCACAATTACTTTCAAGAGCAGGGAACACGAAAAATTTTATGAGGAATATCTGAAAAAATGCAGATATCAGGATGTCTACCATCGGGCTTTGGTTTATTGCCTGGGTATCGACAGAGACACAAGAAATAATGTGAATAAAATCTATAATTTTAAAACTGGATGTGTAAAAACGGAATGCCTGCAGGAAGGATGGCAGACCAGTGGAAGTTTACGGATCGTCCGCATGGCATTTAATCTTTACTGCAATGGGACACCAAGTGTCGGAGATTATGAAGCAGAGGAAGATCAGTTAAAAGAGTGTCAGTATTATACCGTAGAAGATCTGTTTTGCTGCGGATATGCCCGGTATTTTTGGGAAGCCATTAAAATCCGTTATCCAGAGTATTGTTTTTACAAAGACTGGGAGGATATGTATGCTGAAAATTAGATTACAGGGTACTTTAAAGGATATTCAATGGTTCCGTCGTATTTTGGAAAAGCATAAAGAATTGGATGTTCTGGAAGTATCGGATGCTTATGCAAATAAAGGAACAAGCAAATATTTTCGTGTTTATGTTGAAGTAGAAGAAAAAGAGTAAATCGGAGGAAAGTATATATGTGTAGAGTAATTGCTATTGCAAATCAGAAAGGCGGAGTAGCCAAAACAACGACAACAATCAATCTGGGAGCTGGACTGGTGAAGTCAGGGAAAAGAGTAGTCCTGGTAGATGCTGATCCACAGGGGCATTTGACAATGGGATTGGGATTTCCCAAAAATCTCAAGGTAACATTAAAGAGTATGATAGAAAATATTATCATGGGACTGGAATTTGATCCGAAAGAAGCAATTCTGCACCATGAAGAGGGTGTTGACCTGATTCCGTCCAATAAATTGCTTGCCGGAATGGATATGTCTTTATTTACAGTAGAGGACAGAGAAAAGGTATTGAAAGAGTATCTGGAACTGCTGAAGGATGAGTATGATTATATTCTGATTGACTGTATGCCATCCCTGGGAATGCTGACAATCAATGCTTTGAGTGCAGCAGATAGTGTCTTGATTCCAGTGCAGCCACAATATTATGCGGCAGATGGACTCATGGAATTACTGAAAGTAGTTAAGGGAATCCATCAGAGGTTCAATCCGGATTTACAGATAGAAGGCATTTTATTCACAATGGATAATTGCCGTTACAATAATGCAAAGAGAAACAAACAGGCAATCAAAACTACATACGGAAGTGACATTAAGATTTTTGAGCAGACGATTCCGAGAACAGAAAGCCTTGCAGAAACAGCATCGGAGGGTGTAAGTATCTTTGCCTATGATGGAAAAAGCAAGGGGGCAGACAGCTATCTGGAACTGGTTCAGGAGGTGTTGAAACATGCGTAGACCGAAAAAAGATATTCAGCTTACCTCTTATGATGAATTACTGGGATTAGAGGAAACACCGGAAAAGAGTATGAACCAGGTTGTGGAAATAGATCTGGCAAAGCTCTATCCCTTTAAAAATCATCCGTTTCATGTAAATGATGATGAAAAAATGGCGGAAACCGTAGAGAGTATTAAAACTTATGGTGTTTTGACTCCTGCACTGGTAAGACCTCGATCCGAGGGTGGATACGAGATGATTTCCGGTCACAGAAGAAAAAGAGGCTGTGAACTGTGCGGAAAGACGACCATGCCGGTTCTTGTCCGAAATTATACGGATGATGAAGCAGTCATTATTATGGTTGATTCCAATATTCAGCGTGAAAATCTACTGCCAAGTGAAAAAGCTCATGCCTATAAGATGAAATATGATGCAATGAAGCATCAGGGAAGCAAAGGTGAAAAATATACAGCAGATATGGTTGGGGAAGCTGCCGGGGACAGTGGCAGAACTGTACAGAGATATATCCGTCTGGCAGCATTATCCGATGCCCTGCTAAAATATGTGGACAATAATAAAATTCCCATGATTGTGGGAGAAAAGCTGTCTTATCTGAAGCCAGAGGAACAGGAGTGGCTTCTGGAAGTGATTGCCAACAGCAGCATCTTTCCGACAAAGCAACAGGCAGAACAGTTAAAAGAATGCAGTGCAAATGGAAAATTAAACCAGAGTTATATCTATGCTGTTTTATTAAAAAAGGAAAGCAGTAAGATCAATGTGACGATTCCGGCAAAAAAAATCGGCAATTATTTTCCAGAGACGTATTCTAAAGAACAGATAGAAGAAGTCATTTTCATGCTTTTGGATAAATGGAAAGAAAACAAAGAAGGAGTAGCAGATGCAGAAGATACAGTTTGATTATTTTACAGGGATGGAAGCGGAACAATACAGCTTCTATCGTGTCCCTAAAGTGCTGTTTACAGAATCCTGCTTTAAAACTCTTTCTTGCGAAGCAAAGGTATTATACGGTCTGATGCTGGACCGTATGAGCCTGAGCATTAAAAATAGATGGCTGGATTCAGAGGACAGAGTATACATTATCTTCACTGTGGAAGAAATTGCAGAGTTGATGAACTGTGGAACTCAAAAGGCAGTGAAACTGGTAAAAGAGCTGGACAGCAGTAATGGGATTGGATTGATAGAGAAGAAACGTCTGGGACTGGGAAAACCGAATGTTATTTATGTGAAAAATTTTATGATCAGAGAGGTTCCAGATCAAAAGCCGACAGGTAATTGTGCAGATCTGCAATCTGAGCAGGAAGATCATAAAAAAATTGCAGATTTGCAATCGAAACAGGAAAGACATAAGGAATGTGCAAATTTGCAACAAGAAGCAGAAAACAAGGGGAAAACAGGCATTTCTCTGAATAGTGAAAATCATCATTCAGGAGTAGTGAAAACCACAATTCAGGATTATGGGGAATCACAATTCCAGAATAGTGAAAATCACAATTCAAGAATGGTGGAAACCACAAATCCAGAATTTCCAGAATCACAATTCCAAAATAGTGAAAATCATCATTCCGGAATAGTGGAAATCACAAATCCAGAATACCCGAAATCACAATCTAATAATACTGATATTAACAAGACTGATATTAGTGAAACTGAGATAAATCAATCTTATCCAATCACATCAAATAATTTCCCAAAGAAAAAAGATGTGATGGAGGAGATGAGAGCATATCGTGAAGTGATTCACGAAAACATAGATTATCAATATCATGCCAAGGAAGATGTAGATGAACTGGTAGAACTGATAATTGAAGTTATGATGATGCCGGAGGATAGTATGATTCGCATTGCAGGAGTAGAAAAACCAGTTGCTTTGGTGAAAAGCAGATTTATGAAACTGAACTATTCGCATATCGAATACGTGCTGTTTTGTCTGAATCGAAATACAACCAAGGTCGGGAATATTAAAGCCTATCTTCTGACCGCCCTGTATAATGCCCCGGCAACGATAAACAGTTATTATCAGGCAGAAGTTAATCACGATATGTATGGAGGATAAAGGAACATGAAGAAGATGATTAAAAAAGTGATAGCCCCAGTGCTGGTGATTACGGTATTGTTTGCAGTATTAAGACCGTTTTGTATTCAGGATGGAGAGTGCAATTATTTCTTGCTGTTACTTCTGATGGGGATACCGTTTGGAATTGGAAAAATGTGTGTCTGGATGGTTCCAAGAGGTTTTGACCTCGGAGGCACGCTGGCAGTATGGACAATGAATCTTCTGATCGGAGGATTGATCGGAAGCATCGTTCTTCTGGCAATGATTGGACAGGCGATCATTTATCTCTGCGTTTTTCTGATTACACTTCTTACAGGAATACATAAAATACCGAGAATAAAATGAAATAGATTTTTTGAAAAGCAGCTAAGACAAAAATTAGCTGCTTTTTTTCGGGAAACTTTGCGACACGATGGCGTAAAGTTGGAACAAATTGCAGGAAAGGAGACACCGTATTGAGCAATCGTGCAATTTCCACAGAACTTATTGAATTGGGAGAACGGATCAGAAAACGCAGGCAGGAAATGAAGTTGTCACAGGAATCTTTTGCGGAAAAAGCAGGTATCAGTGTCAATACGGTCAGCAGGATTGAAGGTGGTCAAACGGCAATGTCTGTTGAGATTTTCAGGAAGATGATTGAGATCCTGGAAACAGATGCCAATATCCTGATGGGAAAAGAGGGGGACGATGCAGAAAAAAGAAAGCAGTTTGAGGAAGTATTTTATCGTATTCAGAAGATGGAATGGAAAGAGCAGAAAATTATCATGCAGACCATAGATTCTCTAATAGACAGTTTTAATGAATACAGGTGAAATTTCACCATATATGGGGTGCAAAATAAAAAAACTCCCCATATATGCTAAGGATAATAGAATCCTGTGTTGTTAAAATGGAAAACAGAGAGATAAAGAAGGGAGATAGGATGGATGACCAGAGAAGAAAATTTGCTTTATAGGAGGCAGTGTCCTTATGATGCAATGGGAGACTATTCTGTTTTGATGGAAAATGAAAAGAACATAAAAGCAGAAAGAAATACCAAGAAGTCTGATCCTGGCATCAGACGGAAAATAAAGTAGAGAATATTGTAACTATTAGAAAGGGCAGTAAGGAAGTTTCAGGCTCTCGTTAAAAAAAACGGGTGTACCGGAAGCTGTTTTTTACTGCCCTTTTTGTCAGTTGATCAGTAAAAATCCTATCCTTTCTGCTGATGGGCACCTGTTGCCAACAGGCAGAAAGGTGGTAATTATGCTTACATTGCAGGAATTGAAACAGGTTGTAAGTAACAGGGAAGAAAGAAGAAAGGTTCCGTCCGCTAAATATTTAAGAGAAAACGATGTAGCAGTTGCGAAGCAAAGGTTGATGGATTGTGCGGAAATTATCGCATATCAGACCGGATATGTTCTCTATTGTGTGGGGGACTATGCAACGGTTTTTCCGTTATTTACCTGTCGAGATTATGTGTATGAAGCAGAAAGAAAAATAGCAGTTGTTGAGGAGAATTTTTTTGATGATCAACCCTGGTATGTAAGGCTGATATTAGAAGGCGAAGACCGGCTGTGGAGAAACAGGGAAACACGAGAACATAATAATTGCATTTCGTATAGCTGTATTTCCGAAGAATGGTGCGAATTGGCAGATAAAGGACAATGTCTGCTTGAAAGAATCATTGCAGAGGAAACAGTCAGGGAGTTGATGAATCTGCTGACAGAGCGACAAAGACAGATGATACAGCGTATTTATTTTCAGCAGCAGACACAAAAAGAAGTCTCGCATGAACTGGGTATTACAGTTCCGGCAGTATCAAAGTGTATTTCACAGGCAATGCAGAAAATGCGGAATAATTCGGATGACTCTGCCAGAGCATTGGAAAAAGGAGACTGGAAGTATGCCTGGTAAAAAGCCAAAAGAAAGACAACGCTATATGCTGCGTGTAAATGATACGCTTGTGGAAGTTACCAGGGCAGTATATCTGGCCTGGTATCAGGCTGGAAGAAAAGAGCGATACCAGGTTGAAAAAATGCAGAGGCATGGAGTATGTAGTATGGAGGAATTACAGGAAAAAGGCTATGACTGCTCTTTTTCGGTAGTATCACCGGAAGAAATCGTTATCAGATTGTCAGAAATACGGGAACTGGAAAAAGCTCTGGGATATTTGACTAAAGAGGATGCGGAACTGATAACGCTATTGTTTTTTGAAGAATTTACAGTAAAAGAAACAGCACAGTATTTTGGGTGCTGCCCAAAGACGATTAGAAACCGGAGGAAGAAAGTATTGGAGAAGTTAAAAGAACAACTGGAAAACACATAAAACAATGTTGGAATAAAAATTTCTAAAAAATTTTTCAAACAGGTTAATTTTTGCCCTTTCACACATGCGGTTAGTGAAGGGGCAAATGTCTATTTTCAATTCGAGATAATAATACCCCTTAAAAATTGAACCTTGACAATTTCATACCAGCAGCGAGAGGATACCCGGAATTTTTCAGCTACGCATTTTTGCGGCGGGAATCCGGTGAAAACGTGAAGGGATACAGATGGGAGGCACCCTTTGCAGGAACGATTACGAATTACCTCTTGCGGCTTAATGCTTGATCCTGAACTTTACCTGAGTGTCATTCCTGTTTTACAGGATGACAGCAGATACCATGTGGCGGTGTTTCAAAAAAGGCACTGCCATATGAATGTGCTGTTATCAGAGTTATTTCTGTATCAGCAATAAGATGTGGGAGGTGGTTCCAATGATTGAATAATGCAGGTGTGAGCCTGCATGAAAACAGGGCAGATAATAGAAGAAAGAGAGGATTCAGTCAAAATGAAAATGAGATTCAAAAGATTCTTGTCCGGATTTATGGCAGTCGCAACACTGGCTTCTGTCATTATTCAGCCAGTAGCAGTTTCGGCTTCTGAATTAGAACCGGAAGAAATACCATTTGAACAGCAGTATGCGGAATTAAAAGATGTTCAGGATTCCCTTAATCCAGACGAGATCGTAAAGGCAAATGACATTGAACTTTCTTATGGGCAGGAATTTGATGTAGAAGTTGATCTGTCTGGAATCGAAGGTGTAGATGAAAGTAAGATCAAGATTTTATTCCATGAAGCAAAGAATGAAACTGGTACAGATTTCGACACACATACACCGGATACTTACAAGGCTGTCTATGCAGTAAAACCAGTCAGCGGTCATCCTGCTTATAGAATCAGCAGAAACATTACAGTGAAAGAACCGGAAACAGAAGTACAGTCAGAGCGTGCTTCAGAAAGTACGGTAAATGTTGAAGATGATACTGGAGATACAGAGCAGAGCGAGGAAGATTCGGAATCGCACTGGGAAACACAAAATTCTGAAAGCACAGCAGATTTGGAATCTGAATTAACCGTTTCAGAAGCACTGGAGCAGGCAGAGAGTAATGGAATTGATCTGTATGCAATGAATGAAGGCGAAACAGTAACCTTTATGGCTGCGGCAGGCAATGCCAGAAGTTCACAGCAGGTTTCTGTGACCAGAGGGGCAGAATACCGATATGCAGATTATGGATATGGAACATATCTGACTTATCAGTATACTGTAAAATTCGGCAATATATCTGCCACAGCATACTGTGTGCAGCCATCCAAACCAGGGCCTGGAAGTGGAACTTATACGATCAACAAGGTTGGCGATGGAAAAGCACTTGCGAAAGTATGCTATTACGGTACAAAGGCTTCCGGTGATGATGGATTTTTTATAGAGGAAAACGGATACGGCAATTTAAGTGCAGGAGCCAGATTTATTCTGGTACATCTGGCAGCATCTTATGCAAATGGAAGTGGAGATGCTTTTTCAGGTGCAAATAGTACAGCACAGAATCTGGCAATGAAACTCTATAATTACTGTATTTCACAGCCGGAAATTCCAGATGTGGCAATGTCCTTTTCGGATGCAGATGTAAAAGCCTATGTGGATGGCAACAGTCAGAGAACAAAGGATATTACATTTAATGCGGATGCGTTACAGACCATTACCATGAAACTTCCGGCAGGTGTACAGCTTCATAACCTGACAACAGGTAAAACAAGTAAAGCCGGAGAAAGTGTGGAAATTTGTGGTGGTACAAAGTTTTATCTGTCTGCACCATTAACACAGGTGAGTGATGTGGCAGGAAGCTGGTCTGCAACCATGAAAGGAAGCATTACCAAAGATTATTCAGCTTATAAGATTTCAACAGGTTCCGGAAACCAGGATCTGGCTCTGGTATTTGGTGAAGGCGTTGATGATGAGAAATATGTAGATTTTAAAGTATCCTGGGTACAGCAGGCAAGTGTTAAGGTGATCAAGAAAGATGCCAAGTCAGACGCAAAGCTGTCTGGTGCTGTCTTTGGATTATACAGTGATGCAGAATGCACAAAACTGATCACACAGTTACCTGCGACGGATGAAAACGGTGAAACGTCCGTACAGATTACTAAGACACAGGATACTGTATATCTGAAAGAGATTACAGCTCCAAGCGGATATCGTATCAATGCAACAGCTTACAATGTGAAACTGGAAGTCAGTAAGACAACAACTGTTACTGTTCCAGATGAAGAACAGATGGGACAGCTTACCGTTTATAAAGAAGGTGAGGTTCTGGTTGGTGCAGATGTAACAGAAAATGGAACAACATTTAAGTATGAGAAACGCAGACAGAGTGGTGCTGTTTATGATGTGTATGCTGGAGAAGATATTAAAACTGCCTATGGTACAAAGATTTACAGCAAGGGTGATCTGGTAAAAGAGAATCTGACAACAGATACAAACGGAGCTACCGTTCTTAAAAATCTGTATCTTGGTACATATATCGTAAAAGAGAAACAGGCTCCGACAGGATTCTATAATGCCGGAGAGGAAAAGACAGTAACATTATCCTATGCAGGGCAGAATGTGGACATTGTTTTCACTGAGACAACCTTTACTAATGACAGACAAAAAGTAGAAGTAATGGTAACAAAACAGGATGAAGATACAGAAAATCCGCTGGATGGCGGAATTTTTGGACTTTATGCTGCAAGTGATATTACCAATGTGGATGGAACCATCATTGTAAAGAAAGGGACACTGATCGAGAAAGCGACAACAGGAACAGACGGAACAGCGAAGTTTACAGCAGACCTGCCGCTTGGATTTTCTTATGATGTGAAAGAAGTGCAGGCCCCGGAAGGGTATGTGAGAAAAACAGATGATGTTTATACGTTTGCTTTCTCTTATACGAATGATAAAGAAGCAAAACAGACATTTAAGCATACATTCAAAAATGAACGTGTGACAGCTAAGATTTCTCTGCAGAAACAGGACAAAGAAACAAAAAAGGCAGTTCCACAGGGCGATGCAACTCTGGAAAAAGCAGTTTATGGATTGTATGCTCGTGAAGATATTGTGCATCCGGATGGTGCTACTGGTGTGATCTATAAAGCAGGAGAGCAGGTTGCCACTCTTACGACAGATAAGAATGGACAGGCTTCTGTGGATGGATTATATCTTGGTAATTACTATGTGAAAGAGATTACTCCGCCAACTGGTTATCTGGCGGATGAAGAAGAACATGATCTGGTCTGCAATTATGAGGGAGATCTTGTAGCAGAGGTAAATCGTGAGTGTCTGTCTCTGGAGCAGGTAATGAAACAGCCATTCCAGATTATCAAAGCAGCAAATAATGGAAAGACTGACGCAGATTTATTGAAAGGGGCAGGATTTACTGCTTATCTGGCATCATCCCTGAAAGTAAAAGAGGATGGAAGCTATGATTTTGATTCTGCAAAACCGGTAGTGATCGGAGAAAATGGTGCAACAGAAATCTTTACAGATGAAAAAGGTTATGCCTGCAGTATTGCGATTCCTTATGGAACTTATATTGTGCGTGAAACCACGACACCTCATAATTACACTCCGGTAGATGATTTTACAGTGCGTATCACTGAGAACAACCCGAACCAGCCACAGACATGGAGAGTGCTTCTGGATGACGAGTTTGAAGCGAAACTGAAAATTATCAAACAGGATGATGAGACGAAAAAGGCAGTACTTCAGAAGAATACAGAGTTCAAGATTTTCAATATGGACACTGAAAAATATGTGGAGCAGGTAACAACTTATCCGACTACGGTAAAACATAAATCCTATTTTACAGATGAGCAGGGATATTTGATTCTTCCGCAGAATCTTAAAATCGGACATTACCGCATTGAGGAAGTAAATGCACCTTATGGATATACTTTGAATGAAAATTACTATGAGGTAACAGTTGATTCCAATACTGCATATCAGATGGATGGAACTTCCGGGGATGTGATTATTGAAGCAGTTTATGAGAACCATCCAGTTAAGGGAGAACTGACTATCGTGAAAAAGGGCGAAGTTCTGGACGGATTCAAGGATGATTTTACATATCAGACAGAAAATCTGGAAGGGGCAGAGTTTGAGATTTACGCTGCCGAGGACATCTATACTGCAGATTTCCAGAAAGATGATAATGGAAATCGTATTCTGGAATATGCGGCAGGAACACTGGTAAAAACGGTCACAACGGATAAAGATGGTAAAGCGGTTCTGAAAAATCTTCCGCTTGGAAGTTATAAGATTGTCGAACAGACAGCACCGGATGGCTTTGTTTTAAACAGTGAAGCACAGATCATTACTTTTTCTTACAAAGATCAGGAAACACCAGTCATTGAACAGACAGCTATCTTTGAAAATGACCGTCAGAAAGTAGAAATTTCTGTGGTAAAACAGGATGCTGATACAAAAGCAGCCGTTGCAGGAGCAGAGTTTGGGCTTTATGCGAAGAATGACATGGAAGCTCATGGAACTGTGATTGTGAAAGCTGACACACTCCTTGGAAAAGCTGTTTCCGGAGAAGATGGAAAGGCTGTATTTACACAGGATCTTCCATTTGGTGAGTATTATATCAAAGAACTTGCAGCACCAGATGGTTATGTATCTTCTGATAAAGTTCTGGAAGTAAAAGCAGAATATCAGGGACAGGATGTTAAGGTAGTACAGTTATCTTCTGTATTTAAGAACCAGCCTACAAAGGTTGTGGTTTCCAAGTCTGATTTAACTACTGGCGTGGAATTGTCAGGTGCGACACTTACTGTTCTGGACAAAAATGGAAATGTAGTTGATACATGGAAATCTGTAAAAGGCGAGCAGCATCTGATTGAACGACTTACCGTAGGGGAAACCTATACTCTCAGAGAAGAAATGGCTCCTTATGGATACCTCAAGGCAGAAGAGATCACCTTTATGATTGAGGATACTGGGGAAATCCAGAAAGTGGAAATGAAAGATGATGTGCCGACAGGAACGATTATCATCAATAAAAATGGAGAATTTCTGGATAAAGTAACTGCACTGGATTCCGTTGGAGGCTGGATTAAACATTTATTCCAGTATGTAACAGGCAGTCTGAAAGATGTTACTTTTGAAGTTTATGCTTTAGAAGATGTGAAGTCTGCTGACGGAGAAAGTGAAGATTATTATAAAAAAGATGAACTGGTGGCAACCATTACAACAGATGATACCGGTATTGCAAAAATATCCGGACTTCCGCTTGGTAAATACTATGTAAAAGAAAAAGCTACAGTAGAAGGCTTTGTTCTGGATGATGAAGCAAGAGAGATTGATCTGACATACCGGGATCAGGATACTGCAGAGGTTACTTACTCTGCTGACTGGCAGAATAACCGCCAGAAAGCGGAAGTGGAAGTTGTGAAAAAAGAGAAAGATTCTGATCGTGTACTGGAAGGTGCGGTATTTGCCCTCTGTGCCAAGGACGATATTACAGGAGCAGACGGAAAAGTAATTCTGAAAGCAGATACTGTGATCGAGGAACTGGCAACAGACAAAGAAGGAAAGCTGACTTTTACGGCAGATTTACCGATTGGTTTTGCGTATTATATCAAAGAAACATCTCCGGCACCTGGATTTGCAATGACAGATGAAACACAGGAGTTCACGTTTGAGTATGGAGGTGCAGAAAAGGAAAAAGTATCTTATGCTTTTACCTTTGAGGACGAGCCGACTGTAATCGAGATCACCAAGACTTCCCTGACAGACGGAAAAGAACTGGAAGGAGCTAAGTTACAGGTAACTGACGAAAGCGGTAAAGTTGTAGATTCCTGGACTTCCGGTAAAGAAGCTCATATCATCAAAGAACTGGTAGTCGGACAGAAATATACTCTGACAGAAACAAAACCGGCAGATGGTTATGTGACAGCAGAAAGCATCACGTTTACCGTTGAAGATACTGCAAAGTCACAGAAAATCGAAATGAAAGATGATGTGACCAAGGTAGAAATTTCCAAAACGGATATTTCCGGTAAGGAACTGCCAGGAGCAAAACTGACAATTCTTGATAAAGATGGTAAGACAGTAGAGAGCTGGACTTCTGAGGAAAAACCACATTACATAGAAATGCTTCCGATTGGAGAGTATACACTTCGTGAAGAGTCTGCCCCTGATGGATATCTGGTAGCTGAAGATGTGAAATTTACAGTGGAGGATACCGGGGAGATCCAGAAAGTAGTGATGAAAGATGAGGTAAAACCGGAAGAAACACCAACACCGGAAACACCGTCTACACAGGTAACAGATACACCGAAAACCGGAGATGATACACACATGCTGATTTGGATTCTGCTTGCGATTGCAGGTATGGCAGGCAGTGTATCAGCAGTTTGGATTACGAAAAAAAGAAAATAAAAGTTAATGTAGGGGCATTTATGGGCAGCAAAGTCATAGATGCCCTTTTGAATGATGAAAGGGGTATAAAATGAGAATGTTATTGATTATTGCAGGGATTCTTCTGGTGTTAGCAGTCAATTTTGTTCTGTACTGCTGTATCCGGGTAGGAGCAAAGGAAGACCGTCTGTTGGAAAACCATAGAAAGGAACAGATTGATGCAGGAAGAAGTGAATGAAAAAACAGTGTCCCTGTGTATCACTGGCGGAAAAGTGACAGTTCGTTTATTGAAACAGGCAATGATGCGTTTTCTGGCAGCAATAGAGAAAGAAAAAGCAGAGAAAGCAAGAAAACAGCAGGTAAAAGGACCGCCAGATAAAGATTATCATGGGAAGCAGAGTTTAAAGAAGCTGGCACAGCAGAATGTTCAGCTTTCCAACATTGAGATTACGGATAACAACATCAAGGCTTTTGAAAAAGTGGCAAAAAAGTATGGCATTGATTTTAGCCTGAAACGTGATAAGTCCGTAGTTCCACCGAGATATTTTGTTTTCTTCAAGGCAAGGGATGTGGATGTGATGACAGCGGCATTTCGGGAATTTACCGGAAAGACATTGAATAAAACAAAGAAACCGTCTGTCCGTAAGAAATTACAGCAGGCAATCGCAGCCCGCAGCCAGGATAAACAGAGAGAACGGGAAAAATCGAAAGAAAAACAGAAGGAGCCGACCTTATGAGTGGGATAAAAAATATAAAGAAAAAACTGAAAGGATTTCAGGTGCGTCCCCCGAATGCAGAAGTGATAAAAAAGGTTCTGTTGCATATTCCGTATGTGGTTGTATTTTATGTGGTAAATAAATGCACCTGGCTGTATCAGTATTGCAGGGGCAGTACAGTAGTAGACAGGCTGATGGTTCTCCTTATGAACTATCCGTTAGCGTTTAAAAAGTTGTTGCCGAGTATACAACCGAAAAGTCTGGCTGCGGGAACTATTGCTGCAGTCAGTGTGTGGGCAGTGGTATATTTCAAGGGAAAGAATGGAAAGAAGTTTCGCCAGGGAGAAGAATATGGTTCTGCCAGATGGGGAAATGAAAAGGATATAGCCCCTTTTATTGATCCGGTCTTTGAGAACAATATTCTGCTGACACAAACGGAACGTCTGACAATGAACAGCAGACCGAAGAAACCAAAGTATGCCAGAAACAAGAATGTCATAGTGATTGGGGGATCTGGCAGCGGTAAGACCAGATTTTATGTGAAACCACAGCTTATGCAGATGCCGGATAATGTGAGCTTTGTGGTCACTGATCCCAAGGGGACAATTATCGTAGAATGTGGTAAGATGTTAGCACGAGGGACACCGAAGAAAGATAAAAATGGGAAAATCCTGCGTGATAAAAATGGCAGAGTGGTAATGGCTCCTTACAAAATCAAGGTGCTGAATACCATCAACTTTGCCAAAAGTATGCACTATAATCCGTTTCATTACATTCGTTCGGAAAAAGATATTCTGAAACTGGTAAATACGATCATGGTAAATACCAAAGGAGAGGGAGAAAAATCTTCCGAGGATTTCTGGACAAAAGCGGAACGTCTGCTGTATTGTGCTTTGATTGGGTATATCTACTATGAAGCACCGGAGGAAGAACAGAATTTTTCAACCCTGCTGGAATTTATCAATGCCAGTGAAACCAGGGAAGAAGATGAAGAGTTTAAAAATGCAGTGGATTTGTTATTTGAGGAGCTGGAAAGAGACGAGCCGAATCATTTTGCAGTAAGGCAGTATAAAAAATACAAGCTGGCTGCAGGAAAGACAGCAAAAAGTATTTTGATCAGTTGTGGTGCCAGACTCGCACCCTTTGATATTGCGGAATTGCGGGAGCTTATGTCTTATGATGAGATGGAGCTGGATATGATCGGAGATCAAAGAACTGCATTGTTTATTGTAATCTCTGATACGGATGATACTTTTAACTTTGTGGTTGCCATGATGTACAGTCAGCTTTTCAATCTGTTATGTGACAGGGCCGATGACGTTCATCATGGAAGACTACCTTATCATGTGAGAATCCTCTGTGACGAGTTCGCAAATATTGGACAAATTCCGAAGTTCGATAAGCTGATTGCAACGATCCGAAGCAGAGAAATCTCCGCATCTATTATTCTGCAGTCACAGTCACAGCTCAAGACCATTTATAAGGATGCAGCGGAAACCATCACAGGAAACTGTGATACCATGCTGTTCCTTGGTGGAAAGGAAAGTACCACTCTGAAAGAAATTTCAGAGACACTGGGAAAGGAAACAATTGATTTATATAACACTTCTGATACAAGAGGCCAGAGCAGATCTTATGGTCTGAACTATCAGAAAACGGGAAAAGAACTGATGAGCCGGGATGAACTGGCAGTCATGGACGGTAACAAATGTATTTTGCAGCTTCGTGGTGTCCGTCCGTTTTACAGTGATAAATTTGATATTACAAAACATAAACGGTATAAGCAATTATCCGATTATGATAAAAAGAATGAGTTTCATGTGGAAGAATATATGAAACATCAGATGGAAGTCCGGTTAAGTCCGGAAGAAGCGTTCGACCTTTATGTGTATGAAGGCAGTGAACTGGAAAAACAATCAAATAGTGAAAATGAAGGCACAGAGCATGTAACGTAAAACATACATAGCTCTTTTTTTATGCCCTTTTGGGAGGTAGCGATATGCGTAAGCATGAAAGACCGCCCATCAGGGCGGAACCCTCTGAGTAGTGACCGTTTGAAAATCACAATGAAACAGCAGTTACGAAAGGAGAACATAGATTATGGCGTTTTTTACATCTGCAATTAATATTTTACAGACTCTGGTTGTTGCAATCGGAGCTGGTCTGGCAGTTTGGGGAGTTATCAATCTCCTGGAAGGATATGGAAATGACAATCCCGGAGCCAAGTCACAGGGAATCAAGCAGCTTATGGCAGGTGGAGGTGTCGTTCTGATCGGTACACAGCTTGTACCATTACTGGCGAATTTGTTTTAGCCGGGGCAGTAGGAAAGGAGAACACGCATGGATAAGATTTTTGAGTCCATAGAAGAATGGATGCGTAACCTCCTTACAGGCATGGTCAGCTCAAACCTGACGAACATGTTTACCGATGTGAATGAAAAAACCGGTGACATCGCTAGTCAGGTTGGGCAAACGCCCCAGGGCTGGAGTGGCAGTATTTTCAGCTTGATCCAAAATCTGTCGGATTCTGTGATCGTACCGATTGCCGGAATGATCATAACCTTTGTGTTGTGCTATGAGCTGATTTCCATGCTCACCGAAAAGAACAACATGCATGACATAGATACATGGATGTTTTTCAAATATTTCTTCAAGATGTGGGTTGCAGTATGGTTCGTAAGCAATGCTTTTACGATCACAATGGCAATTTTTGATGTTGGACAGAATGTAGTGAACCGGGCTGCAGGTGTTATCAACCAGCAGACGGCAATCAATATTGATTCGGTAATCACCTCGATGGAGACAGCAATGGAATCAATGGAAGTAGGGGAGCTGATTATACTGGCACTGGAAACGCTTCTGGCGAGCTTGTGCCTAAAGGTTATATCCGTTTTTATAACGGTCATTTTATATGGTCGTATGATAGAAATTTATCTGTATTCGTCAATCGGTGCAATCCCATTTGCCACTATGAGCAACCGGGAATGGGGACAGATTGGCAGCAATTATTTAAGAGGATTGTTTGCACTGGCATTTCAGGGATTTTTTATCATGGTATGCGTGGGCATTTATTCTGTGCTGGTTGCAAACATACAGGTATCCGACAATGTGCATACGGCACTGCTCAGTGTAATGGCATATACAGTGATACTGTGTTTCAGTCTTATGAAAACAGCTAATTTCTCAAAGAGCATCTTTAATGCACACTAAATGTGGAAAAGGAGACGATGAAAATGGCTTTTGTATCAGTACCAAAAGATCTGACAAAAGTAAAAAATAAAATTATTCTCAATCTTACAAAACGACAGCTCATCTGCCTTGGTATTGCAGCGGCAGTAGGGCTTCCGTTTTATTTCCTGTCAAGGGGATTGATTGGTTCGAGTAATGCGGCAACCGGAATGTGTCTGTTGATGCTTCCGGCTTTTTTATTTGCCATGTATGAGAAAGATGGACTTCCTTTAGATAAAGTCCTCAAAAATGTGATTACAGTAAAACTTATCCGTCCTCCGGTACGGAAGTATGAGGTGGAAAACCTCTATGAAAAAAAGAGAATTCTGACAAAATCGAAAGGAGGTACCGTTCGTGGAAAAAGTAAGAAACGATAAAGAAGAATTTTCCCATCTGGATGACTGGTGGTTGGATGAAGAGGATTCTGCTGATAGTTTACCAGTGTTTGATCCGGACGAGGCAGAAGATTATGCAAAGGACAGACAGCGTTTGACGGGAGTACCGATGGTTACGGGGTATGAAGCACTGGAGCGACACCGAGGTGTCCGCAGACCAAGACGTAAATTAAGCAGACGGGAAAAACATGCCTGGAAAAAAGCCCAGAAATATGAATTGAAATTACATAAGGCACACGAAAAGGAAGAAAGAAAACTTGCGAAGCAGGCGGCAAAACAGGCTGCTCGTGAAGAAAAGGCGGCACAGAAACAGGCAAAGAAAGCAGAAAGGCATAAAAAAAAGACAAAGCCGCCGGGTTCTGTAAAATCCAGCGAGGAAAAAGGTGCTGCAAAGAAAATATCAAGCACGAATAAAGACAATAGAAATAAAGGGAAAAACATTACCGCACAGCAGTCCATCCCATATAGAGAAATGGGAAAAGACGGAATCTGTCGTGTGGAGGATGGGTATTATTCAAAGACGATTCGTTTTTATGATATCAACTATCAGTTAGCACAGAATGAGGATAAAAATGCAATTTTTGAGAACTGGTGTGATTTCCTGAATTATTTTGACAGCACCATCCATTTTCAGTTGTCCTTTATCAATCATCACAGCAACATGACGGAATATGAAGATGTGATCCGTATTAAAAAGCAGAATGACAGTTTTGATAATCTGCGTATGGAATTTGCCCAGATGCTTAGAAATCAGTTGGCAAAAGGAAATAATGGTCTTATCAGAACCAAGTATATTACGTTTGGGATTGAAGCTGACAATATCCGGGAAGCAAAACCAAAACTGGAACGTATCGAAACAGACATACTCAATAATTTTAAGGTTTTCGGGGTATCTGCATATCCGTTAAATGGTGCGGAGCGTTTGCAGATCATGTATGAAACATTCAACCAGAATGTCAAAGTGCCATTCAGGTTCAGCTATGATGATATGCTGCGTACCGGGCTGAACACAAAGGATTATATTGCACCATCCAGTTTCCTGTTCAAAAATGGAAAGGATTTTCAGATGGGAGATACCATCGGAGCAGTATCCTATCTGCAGATTCTGGCACCAGAGTTGACGGATAAAATGCTTGCTGAATTTCTGGAAATGGACTGTAACCTGCTTGTTAATCTGCATATCCAGTCCATCGACCAGATGAAAGCAATCAAGCTGGTAAAGAGTAAGGTTACTGACATTAACCGTATGAAAATTGAGGAACAGAAAAAAGCGGTACGCTCCGGATATGATATGGATATTATTCCGTCTGATCTGAACACATATGGTGGAGAGGCGAAAAGGCTTCTGGAAGATTTACAGTCGAGAAATGAAAGAATGTTTCTTGTGACGGTGGTGTTTTTAAATACTGCGAAAAATAAACAGGAACTGGAAAATGTGGTATTTCAGACCGCAGGTATTGCACAGAAATATAATTGTGCATTAAAAAGGCTTGATTATCAGCAGGAACCGGGACTTATGAGCAGTCTGCCACTTGGAAAAAACTGGATTCCTATTAAAAGAGCATTAACGACAACTTCAACAGCGATTTTTGTTCCGTTCACGACACAGGAATTATTTATGGGTGGAGAATCCATTTACTATGGACTGAATGCCCTGTCTAACAACCTGATCATGGCTGACCGGAAGAAACTGAAAAACCCGAATGGATTGATCGTGGGTACTCC
>OHDF01000578.1_pt1 | contig 18116 bp, 17 predicted proteins | sample 1566911 | NCBI WGS metagenome assembly OHDF01 (sample SAMEA3879504, study PRJEB24766) | human gut metagenome | biome: human-associated habitat; feature: feces | place: USA | collected 1985/1987
TCTGTTTCATGTTTGAGCGAAGTCCTGTAACAATATGAACGCCTTTATCCCAAAGTTTTCCAAAAAGAGTCTGAGAAATATAACCTTTATCCGCATACAACTATCTGAGCAAAAGCCACCCACATCTGGCTCGTATCAATGAGCGGTGACAATGCTGCGAATACTGCAAAAGTCCAAGGCTATGCGCTCTGCCTTCCGACAAAGCGCATGGGGCTACCAAGAATATCTCCGATAATGCTTCTGCCGTGTCACGAGATTGCCGAAGCAAGGCGCTTGCCACCGCCCCACATCTAAGCTCCGTCCCATGTAGCCCACCTCTCCCACTCCTCCACACCCAAGCGCACGAAAAAGCCGCCATGCGCACAGCAAGAGAGCCAATGCGCACAGCGGCTGAAAGAAAGGATTGCCTGAAAGGGGGACTTGGAAACTTGTCCCCCATTTGACTACTTTATAGTAACTTCATTAGCAGTCAGAACATTTGTGGTAAGTGTTCCTTCTGGTATAACAGCCTCTCCACCTCTGATAACCAAGCAACTAAGAAGAGGCCATGCCAATACACCCAATCCAACGCCAAGACCTATTGCGAGACCTCTTTTATTTCTACCCTCTCGTGAAATGCTGCCTCCAATTAAAGTTATTAAAGTTCCATCTGTAGCTCGTGTTGAAATGAAAGCAACATTCAGAACACCAGCTATGCCACAACTACGACGTTTTGTAGCTGTTACCTGTGTTTGTACAGGAGTTCCTGCACTTACTATGATTTTATCATCAACCTTAACATCATTAGCAACGACCACATTAGCAGCATTACTATTGCTTTTTACCTCCTCAACAAAGCGGAGAGTAATTACCGAACCGCTTTTAAGAGTTGACTGTGCAGAACTACTCATGAATGATGACAGCAAGAAAGCGAGTAATAATAGCTTCTTCATGATTTTTCCCTAAATCCGTGTCGAGAGCAACTTCTAATTGTTAATAATTTGAGACCTCAAAAGTACAACAAATTTAATTACTCCTCCGTTTATACAAACATAAATATTGTCAGATTGTCTCACTCCACCCACTGCAACCCCATAAAAATCATGCTGCGGGAACTTTTCACGCCCAATATACAGCGTATCAAAAGCATCTGTACCATCGGTGCGATGCTCCAACAAGTCTTCCTCAGACTCGAGATTTTCTCGGTGGACTTGTGCGAAAGTTGTTCCTTACCCGATTAAATGGCAAGAATAAAGTCATCGTTGTCTTGACGGTAGAAATATGACATTATGGCAAAGATGTACGCACATAAAGCAAAAAAAGACAAGTGGAACATCACGGCTGCACTAAAAACGATTATCTTTGCTCCTAAAATATTATCTATGGGAGCATACATAGTACCTTTAGCATACAATCACAATTTAGACATAACTTCCGATAAAAAGTTTGCAGAAGACATAAGCAAAAGGTTCTCTGCAAACCTAACAATGCTTACTGATGAGGGTAATGACCTTGAAAGGCATGAAATACTTTTTATAAAAAAAGAAGATGCCATAAGGAATATTTCTATTACGAAATGTTCTCCCTCTAAAACAAATGCCAAATTATACATTGTAAATCTATTAGATTGCAATAATGTATTTGAGGTGTTTCCTCATCATGTAGATCTTTATCTGATGAAAACAAATATTACTCGTTGGTGCGACATTGAAAGAGCTGTTCGCAATAAAGAAAATCTGGATTTATTGCATAAGTTTAGATTAAGCATGAAGATAATATGTAATACTTTGGGCTGCGATATATGCATATACTTTTCAGATGAAGATGGCACAGAACAACTCTGGGAAGAAAGTCTAAAAGATAGAGATTTTAATAGCATTATGGAGTATGTTGGAAAGAAACGATACATCAAGAGTTCATGTGAAGAAGATGTAAGAGGCGTGCTTAATCTTTCAGAATACTTAATGAATAATCAATGCGTCATAAATAATTGGTTCTATTTTATGGATGTTATAGTGGACGACTTCAAGGACCTAAAATAAAATGACCCTAAAAGACAGGTGGAACCTTACAGCAGCACCTGCTCATCAATCAAAATATAAATTTAGCTGTCCGGCAAAACTCAAAAGAGCATAAATACCCCCTCCCCGAAACCCCGTAAATAAGACTTCGGGGTTATTCTTTCAAAAGTGGGACAGCAATTCTGGGGCTAAAAGCATTACCTCACCAATATTTAAGCGGTTGCCGCGAGACTGATCGCGCACAAACCCGTTGATATTGGCATTGTTGTCCATGCCAACACAAAACTCAAGGTCGGCATTGATGCGGCAATTTAAGAACGAGTGGAGAGAAAGATGTCCAAAGCTATACGCTCAGCTCTTCTCAAAAAGCACATTGCCTTGCCACTTCACAAGATTGCCGAAGCAAGGCGCTTGCCACCGCCCCACATCTAAACCCTACCCATGTAGCCCACCTCTCCCACTCCTCCACACCCAAGCGCACGAAAAAGCCGCCATGCGCACAGCAAGAGAGCCAATGCGCACGGCGGCTGAAAGAAAAGGATTGCCCGAAAGGGAGGGCTTGGTGAAATACAGGCTACACCTTGATTAGGTCACTTCCTTTAACGGACACGAATTTATCAAAGATTCCTATTTTTTCTGGTCTACATCGAACGTTTCCATTTTCTTCAATGTCTACCACTTTATAAAGCTTTCCATTGGATTTTAGTTTCACTTTATCTCCAATGTATAAGTCATCACAAGGAATATCAGAAGGACTTTGAACAAGTGATATTTTCTCTTGTTCCTTTGACACGACGACCTTTGCCTTAGTTTGTTCTTGCACAAGAACCATTTTAAGTTCATGAACTTCCTGCGCAAGCTGTTCTACATTGTTCGTCATACCCAAAATCTTAAAGAAAAGAATAAGACATAGAATACTCCAAATGAGAGCAAGAATGTAAGCAAATATTTCCATAGTCCGTGTTACTCTTTTATATCATCTAAAGACTTAGCAAATACACATTGCATACCAAAACTCATTTTGTCGATTTTGTAATTGCCATATTTATCTTGCTCTATATCATTCCCTGTTTGAGCGTAGTATAATGCAAAAGCCTTTAACATAAAATCATCGTCAACATCACTATAGGCCAGGACTTCTTTCGTATCCTTGTCTACAACAAAGATGTACCGATTAGAAACCGTCGCTCCGAATGCATTGTTTGCGGAAATTTCTGCACAAGCTATGAATTGCACTTCTGGCTTTGCAGATTTTATGGCATGCTTTACAACAAGAACGGAAGCTTGCTGCTTAAATCTTGCTTGTTCCCTTTCATTATCCCAAAGAGAACTCATACCTTCGTAACGATTCAATACTTTTGTAGCCTCCATAAAGTCGTTTAGTGGACCACTTATTTCTTTATTAAAGAAAAGAGGAACCGTGTCTTTTTTGATGATTATTTTGTCAATCTTCAGAGATTTTTTATCACGAACAATTTCGCTCATGGTCTTCTCCACTGCGCTCCGAACCTTTTTTTTCTCACAACTTGTAAAAAGTAACAAACTCAATAGGCAAAGTGCCAAAAACTTAATTTTCATATACTAAATTTATTAGAGATTTGCAGCAAAGATATACAATTTTAGCAATATAAGAAATCTAAAGTGGATTTTTATCTCACACCTCCCACAAAATCCCCCATAGAAATCATGCTGCGAAAACGTCTCACCCTCAATTTACAGCGTATCAAAAGCATCTGTACCTTTGGCACGATGCCCCAACAAGTTCTACTCATATTCATAAAATCTCTCGGTGCTTTGTGCTTTTGTTCTTACAAAAACCGTTGCGGCCACATTGCAACCAGGTTTCTTACACTAAATTTATCGAACGTTGGCGACAGGACTACAAGCGAACAGACTAATGACCTTTCAATTTGTTTGACAGACGCACCAGCATATACAAGCACCTACCCCACGCACACCTCCCCCAAAACGCAACGCACGATGTATACATTTGTGTATTCTGCCCCCCTATTTGCTTGATTCGTTATTTTGTCTACACTCTGCACTTTCGTTCGTAACACGTTGATTATTAACACGTAAATCAGTGTATGCACCACATAATTTCAACTACACGGACATCTGCACTTTTCTTTTTCAACAACTCCACGCCACGGTTACGACTGAGAGCCAAAACTGATACGGGAGGGCGGAAATGCTATCGGAGCTACAGAAAAGCCTCGCCCCCATTACATAGAAATGCCTGCGGACTATACTGTTGCCACAGCACCTCGTGTACGGTGTAACAGATTGCTGCCTGCACCAACACTTTCAAACTTAAGAAGTGCAGACTGTAGTGCAGATAGTGTAGACAAAATGCTATGGTGTATACACCGCATTTTGCGTTGATAATCAACACAAAGTGTAACAAAAGTGCAGAGTGCAGACAAAAGAGCGAAAAGACTCATAAGGCAGTGTATATCATAAGCAGGTGTTCTGAATTAGTCGGTATGGATTGATGCTATGTTTGTAACAGAAGCTTTAGTTAAAGAATGAGCGTAGCGAACTACGCGTACAATGTAACCTAAATTTAGGAGATAAACAATGTGCCAAAGCATATCGAATAATTCAGAGCACTATTATATTGATATGTATTGACGGACGACTGCACCGATTTCTTGAGAAGCACCATGAGAGACACCGCGGTGAGGCAAACCTGGTGCAAAACCATTAAGAACGTCCAACTGTAATACAGACAAAAAAAAGGAGGCCATAGCCTCCCTAAAAATAGATCTCACTATTTGCAAGACGTTTGCTAAAAATTCACATTCAGCCCCAAAGACAATAGTTCATTGAACTCAAAATTCGATTGGCCTTCCGAACGTTTCCGGCTGTCATCAAAGCGAGGGAATAAGAATACCCTTGCGGACAAGTAGCGGTTAATTGAGAGGTTGAAGGTATTTTCCCACTCCAATTGTGTCGAAGAGTAATCGGTAAAGAAGTAAATGCGTCCACTCCAACTCACATTTTTTACTATGTTCCAGGTGTAATTGACCGTCACATTCGAACCATACTCCCATTTAGAATGATGCTTACCATTTGAAACGCCAAAATCCTTGATAAGAGAAGGTCGCCCTACATATTTTAATTTTAAGGCCAAAGGAGACAATGTCGCATTTACCTTGAAGCGGCCATTACGTGATGACTGCTGATAATCCATACCAATAGAAAGCAGAGACTCGAATGGTGACATAAAATCAGAATAAACCTTTTCGTCGTTGGCCTTATAACCTTTGTAAAACTGGGTCCAACTCTGCAACATGATGGTGTAGTACCAATGTTTAACTGCACGCAAACCAAGTTTGTTCGTCAAACGCAATAAATCGGAATTTGTTTTATACTTATGTTTTTCGTCATTATGCGATGTTTGAAACCCTAACTTCATCTCAAGTTTGTTGTCAAACGTCAGTTTACGCTGGTTATTATAATTTGCTTCTATCACTGTAGCAGCCAACAGGGCGTTATGGCTCTCCCCTCCTTTGTACCAATTATCTGAAACATAGCTTTGGGTAAACTGTAAAGAGAAGTTCGTTTTGAAGTTCCAAAAATTGGGTTTTCTGACGACAATGCCATAATTACCATCACCAGCAGGCAAAGGCAATTTATCAGACGAGCTACTATCATAATGTTCAGACAACATCAGTTCAGGCGGTTCTGGCTGTTCCTCTATATTAGCTACTGGCTGGTGTACAGAATCGGGCAGTGCGATCTGAGGCTGCATCAAGCAGCCTTGTACTAAAGCATAATCGGTATGTTTCAATATCTCAAGTTTTGGTGCACTTAGTGAGCCATTTATTACTGGTTTACAATCAGTTAACGAGAACAATCTATTTAATACTTGAGCATATAAAGATGGTTTGCAGACAAGTGACACATAGTAAGGATTAACCAACGAATCTGAGGGTATATAAGACGATATTCCCAGCTTTATTGAATCCATCTTCATTAAGGCACGCTTCACTATCCGTTGGTTAGCATCGTTCACCGAGTTATCATGCGCAACGTGATAATGTGATTTGTTTGCAAAAACAAACGATGCAGACGCAAACCATAAAAGCCCCAATAACATACATGACAATATATTTGCAGTATATTTGTTCTTTTGCATATATTCGATTATAAATAGGTGTTCAAAATCATTTTATACAACCAGCAGGTGACATTTTCACATTGAAAGCACATTCTCGAGACGCATCTGTTCCCCTTTGTTCTCGGTCACATAGCCTGTTCGGTTTCCCCGTTATCGGGGGGGCAGAAGCCCTCACCGATGGAAACACCTGTGCCCCGATAACGCACTTTCTGTGTTAAAAGAGTTTTGAACACCTACTTGGATATTGTATATATGTGGCATTTTACAAGGCCACAAGTCTATTTGTTTCGCGAAGTTAAGCATTTATTCAGCAAAAAACTTTGTCAGTCAATGATAATAATCTATTTTTGGCTGATTTTTCAACATTAAATGCGACTACAGCCATGATGAGACAGCTAAAAATAACAGTTGCCATAACGTCTCGCGGCAGCGAAGCGCTTGAACGTTACCTGCAAGATATTAGCAAGGAAGAAATGGTCAGCACAGATGAGGAAGTGGAACTGGCTAAACGAATTCGCCAAGGTGACAAGGATGCACTTGAGAGATTGGTGAAAGCCAACTTGCGTTTTGTTGTTTCTGTTGCCAAACAGTATCAAGGCCAAGGATTAGAGCTCACAGACCTTATTAACGAGGGCAATGTGGGACTCATAAATGCGGCAATGAAGTTTGACGAAACACGTGGCTTCAAGTTTATTTCCTACGCTGTTTGGTGGGTTCGTCAAAGCATTCTACAGGCACTGGCAGACAAGAGCCGACTCGTAAGATTACCATTAAACCAAATTGGCTATGTGAGTAAAGTTAATCACTTTTATCACGACTTCATGCAAAAGAACAACAGGGCGCCCTCCCTTGATGAAGTGGCTGATGCCCTTGGCATGGAAAAGAGCAAGGTAAACGCGGCCCTTCTCACATCAGGCAAACATATATCAATGAATGCCCCCTTGATAGATGATGAAGACAGTTGTCTGCTCGACCTACTGACAAATGACGACAAGGGCAACGCTGACTCATCGTTAATTTCAGACTCTCTCAAAGAGGAAGTGCATCATGCACTGGACTTATTGCCAGAAAGAGAGTCGCAAGTCATACGAATGTACTTTGGAATAAACACGCCGGAGCTTAGCCTTGAAGAAATAGGTGAAAAACTCAACTTGAGCAGAGAGCGAGTCAGACAGATTAAAGAAAAAGCACTCACTTTGTTGCGCAACGCACAAATAGGAAGCGTATTAAAAGAATACTTATAGAAAATAAGAACAAATGCATACATTTGTCTTACATATTTCACGTCGACATACTGATATTTTAGAGCTAACGGAGGCAAAGAGGTGCATTTGTCAAATAAAATAAGTAACTTTGCCACATAAACATATCTTATCAATATTGAAAACGAAGCACATGAGTAAAATTGCACAAACGATATCTGCCATTCTGATTATACTATTTACCTTTTGCACAAACATGCAAGCAGGTAACAGAAAGAGCGAAACTGTGTACGCCTTTGCATACGGCACTTGTTTTAATGATTCTATCATTTACTTATCAACCGTAGAGAAGCTCGACAGTGCTAATATCGCCCCAAAGACAAAGTTCTTAACCGAGCGAAAGTTTTACGCTAACAACTTTAAGCATTTCCTTGATAATCAGTACAAAGGAATACACACATGTGCCATATTCTTCAACAAAAACAAAGAGAAATTAGAAAAGACATATATTAAGCTACGACGCAATACAAACAAAGACAAGCACAGCACGTTAGTTGAAATTCCATTGTCAACATTCAGTTTATCAAAGATACAATGAGTCAACGCTACTAACATATATTTTTAATACATTGGAAACATTACTCTTCAAGGTGGCGGATTTGTGTTTTGCATTACACGCGCCACAAACACAGATCTTAAAAAGGCTCTTACCATCATACGCGCCATTTAACATTGACAAGGCAGACGGCAAAATTATGCTTAACGCCTTCGTCGAGAACGGACACGTCAGCGCAGAACCAGAAGGTGAGGAACTCGGCCAATTTGATTGCGGAGGCACGAACCATGGCATATATAAGTACAACACTGGTTACAAAATCATCATAAGCACAATTGAGGGGCACTTGGCTTCGGCCATGATTACGAACAACAATTTCAGCAAATGCGAAATTTCGCTCTTCGGCAATGAAAGCGACCAACAATTTGGGCTCGGAAACGCCATGATGATAGCTTTTGCCTTTTCGGCCGCATACTACGACACGCTGCTGATGCACTCGTCTGTCACTATAAACGACGGCTACGGCTACCTGTTCTTAGGTAAAAGTGGCACAGGCAAGAGCACACATTCAAGCCTGTGGCGCACATACATACAAGGATCGGGTCTACTAAACGACGACAACCCTGCTGTACGCGTCAAAGGCGAAAACGAAATTATTGTCTATGGCACACCCTGGAGTGGAAAAACGCCATGCTATAGAAATTTGCAGTATCCCATAGGCGCTTTTGTACGCTTGGAACAACACCCGCAAAACATCATTGCTAAGGAATCGCCTTTGAAAGCCTTTGCATCAATAATATCGTCGTGCTCCACTATGATATGGGATAAACCATCGTACGCACACATCATGCACACGGCCGAAGCCGTTGCAAAGAAGATTGCTGTATATTATCTGAAATGCAGAGCTGATGAGGAAGCAGCCAAACTCAGCTACCAAACAATATCTAAACACTAAAATGGAAACGCGCAAGATACAAGTTCCGAATGACGTACTCATTGCCGAAATTAAACGCATGCTCGACAAGGGGCATAGCGCAACTTTCAGAGTAAAGGGCTACAGTATGCGGCCATTCTTAGAAAACGAACGCGATATTGTGAAAATTGAGCAGACTCCCGCCGAATCTATCAAGGAGAACGATGTTGTGTTGGCCGAAATTGCGACGAAAAAATATGTTTTACACCGTGTTATAGACCGCACAGACAATCAATTAACGCTGCGCGGCGACGGCAACATACAGGGCATTGAGCATTGTCTCGACACTGACGTGGTTGGCATCGCCACCGCCTTCTATAGAAAAGGTAGAGCCAAACCAGACACCATTGATGGCGTGAAATGGAAACTATACAGCAATATATGGCTGTTCCTCACACCATTCAGACGTATACTACTTGGCCTATACCGCAGATTGCCATTCAAATTATAAGTATTCACCTCTCAACACAACCATACCGATATTTATGAAAATCAAAAAAGGATTTGAGCTACGTGACATCTGTGGCGAAAAGGTTATTATGGCTACAGGCATTGAGAATGTAGACTTTAACCAAATGATCGCTCTCAATGAAAGTGCTGCCTATTTGTGGCAGTCAATTACCGACAAAGACTTTGATGCCAATACGCTTGCCACCCTATTGTGCGAAAATTACGAAGTGAGCGAGCAAGAGGCACTTAACGATGCCAACAGCATAATTAAGGAATGGCTTGAGCAAGGCATTATCGAAGCCTGATACAGGTTTACTAATACGGTTGAACATACAATCAACACCAAAACAAACAATATAAAACTTATGAAAGAGCTTTCTCTCAAGTACGGTTGCAACCCCAACCAAAAACCAGCCCGCATATACATGGAACAGGGCGAACTCCCCATCGAAGTGTTGGGTGGACGCCCAGGATACATCAATTTTCTTGATGCACTTAATGGTTGGCAACTTGTTCGCGAACTTAAGGCTGCAACAGGCATTCCTGCTGCAACTTCGTTCAAACACGTTTCGCCAGCTGGTGCTGCGGTCGGAATACCTATGAGTGAAACACTCAAAAAGATATACTTCGTTGACGACATTAGCGAACCGCTCTCGCCTATCGCCACAGCCTATGCACGTGCACGCGGCGCCGACAGAATGTCTTCGTATGGTGATTTTATTTCATTATCTGACACTTGTGACAAAGCAACAGCGCTTATAATCAAAAGAGAAGTCAGTGATGGCATCATCGCACCAGACTACACACCAGAAGCGCTCGAAATATTACGTGCAAAGCGAAAGGGTACATACGTTATCTTAAAAGTAGACCCAAGTTACAAGCCAGCCCCTATTGAACACAAACAAGTATTTGGCGTAACATTTGAGCAGGGACGTAATGAAGTAGACCTTACAAGCGACAGCCTTTTTGAAAATATCCCAACGGATAGCAAGAACTTTAGCGAAGAAGCGAAACGAGATCTTAAGATTGCACTCATCACGCTCAAATACACCCAATCAAACTCTGTTTGCTATGTTAAAGACGGACAAGCCATTGGCATTGGTGCCGGGCAACAGAGCCGCATTCATTGCACCAGACTGGCTGGCAACAAAGCCGATATTTGGTGGCTGCGCCAGCACCCTAAGGTAATGAACTTGCCCTGGGTGGAAAAGATCCGACGTGCCGATCGTGACAACACCATTGACATATACATTTCTGAAGACCACGACGACGTACTGGCTGATGGCACATGGCAACAGTTCTTCACCGAAAAGCCAGAAGTACTAACCATGGAGGAGAAAAAAGCCTGGATTGCACAGAACACCGAGGTATCGTTGGGGTCAGATGCATTCTTCCCATTTGGTGACAATATTGAACGCGCCCACAAAAGCGGTGTACAATATGTTGCACAAGCTGGCGGCAGCGTACGTGACGACCATGTTATAGCTACATGCAACAAATACGGCATGACCATGGCATTCACTGGCATACGCCTTTTCCACCACTAAGCCTCAACTCGACAATGACTACCACACGCAAAGCGTCTGACGACGAGATTACGCAAGCCATGATGTCGGGGATAACCTTTAAGGGAGCCAAACTTAAAAAAGCCACGGCTGAAGCAAAGGTTAGAACAAAGGCTAAGAAGAAAACTTACATTACAGGCCTGCATGGTTCAGGATCAGCGAAGAAGAAAGCTGAAATCCGCCAACGACGCGCCAACCGCCACAAGAACAAGTGACAAACTATAGGTTTTTCAATTACCTGTTTACGCCCCAACAATAACAAGTTGATACAACAAATTTAAGCGCGTGCAACAAATTGTATTCATTTGTTGCACGCGCTTTTTTTATAAATTCGAGAGTGTTTGTGATAAAGCGTACCTTGCTTAAAGCAATATAAGTAGGTGTTCAAAATTATTTTATACAATCAGCAGGTGCCATTTTCACATTGAAAGCACATTCTCGAGACGCATCTGTCCCCTTCGGCCTCGGTCACATAGCCCGCTATGCTCCCTCACCCGAAGGGAACGTCTGCGCCCCGATAAAGCACTTTCAATGTAAAAATAATTTTGAACACCTACTTATCTGCAATAAATGCACCTTTTCTCAATGATTTTGCGTAAGTTTGCATGAGATATAACACAACTGCAGATATGAAACAGCCCATCATCAAGCATTGTTAACAATCTGCATAATAAAAAAAGAATAAATTATACCAGATCATGTCTTGTATACTAAATATTGAGACCTCAACAAACGTGTGCTCGGTAGCCCTTTCACAAGATGGCGTTTGCTTATATGAGGACGTTAACATGGAAGGTCCTTCTCATGCACAAGTCCTTGCCGGATATGTAAAAAATGCGGTATCATTTGCCGACAGCCATGCTATTCCAATCGATGCCATTGCCATTAGCAAAGGGCCTGGGTCATATACTGGATTGCGCATAGGCGTGTCCGAAGCAAAAGGCGTAGCCTATGGTCGTGACGCCAAGCTTTTATCGGTGCCGACACTCAAGTTACTTACTGTGCCCATTCTTTTAGGACACGAAGAACTGCCCGAAGATGCCCTGTTATGCCCTATGATTGATGCCCGGCGTATGGAGGTATATTGCGCGCTCTACGACCGTGCACTAAACGAGATCGTACAGACTCAAGCACTGGTAATTGACTCCGATTCGTTCAAAGAATACCTTGACAAGCAACCGATATACTTCATGGGGAATGGCGCAGATAAATGTGTTGAAACTATACAACACCCCAATGCACATTTTATTAAGAATATCGTTCCCCGGGCAAAGAACATGATACCATTAGCAGAAATGGCCATGGCCAAGGAACAATTTGAAGATGTTGCATACTTTGAACCATTCTATCTCAAAGAATTTGTGGCAACGAAAAGCAAGAAATTGCTCTGAAAAAATAGCACATCACACATTTAGACTATCTTCATCATTAAAGACATGACGGCAAACAACACGACAGAGTATAGCATGCCCCACCCTACTACGCACGAAACGCTTGAATATAATTCAACTCGTGCCACTCTAAAATTGCCAGAGTATGGAAGGCTTGTTCAAAACATGATAGAATATGCCATTACAATAAAAGATAAAAACGAACGACAGCTATATGCCGAAGCCATTGCCAATGTAATGATAGGGCTCAACCCCAAAATGAAGGACGTGCCTGACTATCAGCATAAGATATGGGATCACTTAGCCTATATTGCAAACTATCAATTGGACATTGACTATCCATTCGAAATAACCGAGCATAAGGGCGAACGTGTTAAGCCTGAAAAGTTGTCATACCCCAAAGGGAATATACGCTTCCGTCATTATGGCCGTCTGTTAGAAAGAGCCATCTCACAACTAAAACAAACTGCTGATGGCCCCGAACGCGACGAGCTTATACGGCTTATTGCAAACCGCATGAAACGCAACCTTGCCGACTGGAAGGGAGATGGCGTACAAGACACAAAAGTCGCACGTGATATCAGTTTCTACACCGAAGGAGAGATTCAACCCGATTTCTCAATCCCCGGAAACGAATTGATGCAGATTGGCGAGAACCGCTTCCGCACGAGAAAGAACAAAGGTATGTTCTAAGCAAATCATTTGCTAACATGGGCCATAATCAAACCAAACAAGCCCAAACTGTCAGGCAAGCACACATGCCACCTATATTAAAAACGATATTAAAGCTACACAACATATATGAGTACGTTTATCATTGAGGGAGGACATCGCTTAAAGGGCGAGATAACACCACAGGGCGCTAAAAACGAAGCTCTTCAAGTGATATGTGCAACGTTGCTAACCCAAGAGAGTGTCCGCATACAAAACATTCCCAACATACTGGACGTTAACAACCTAATAGCACTGCTCGAGCAAATGGGCGTCACCACTCAATGGAATGGCAAGGGAGATTGCACCTTTTGTGCAGCACACATTAACCTCGACTATCTGCTGAGCCCTGAATTTTTAGAACGTTGCTCACGTCTTCGTGGTTCGGTTCTTCTCATAGGACCACTCGTTGCCCGGTTTGGAAAGGCTACCATTGCCAAACCCGGAGGCGACAAAATCGGACGCAGACGGCTCGATACGCATTTTTACGGCTTGCAAAAGCTTGGTGCACGTTTTTTCTACGACGAAGACGGTGGCACATACCACATCGAGGCGCCCAAGCTTAAAGGTACATACATGCTGTTAGACGAGGCCTCTATTACCGGCACTGCCAATATCATAATGGCAGCAGTCTTGGCCAAGGGCACAACAACCATCTACAATGCTGCATGCGAGCCCTACATACAACAATTATGCCACTTGCTCAATCAAATGGGGGCACGCATTTCGGGCATTGCCTCAAACCTGCTCACCATAGTCGGTGTCAACGAGTTGCACACGGCAACACACCGTATACTACCCGACATGATTGAAATTGGCTCTTTCATTGGCATGGGAGCCATGGTAGGTGACGGATTAATTATACGACAGGCTGGCGTCAAACAACTTGGCATCATTCCTGAATCTTTCCGACGTTTAGGAATCAAACTTTACATAAAGGGTGATGATATTCTGATACCCGCTCAAAAGCACTATCAAATAGAGTCATTCATCGATGGATCATTCATGACGCTGGCTGACGCCCCTTGGCCCGGACTCACGCCCGACCTTTTGAGCGTACTAATCGTCGTGGCCACTCAAGCACGCGGTACGGTGTTATTCCATCAAAAGATGTTTGAAAGCAGACTCTTCTTTGTTGATAAACTCATCGAAATGGGAGCCCAAATCATATTATGCGACCCCCACCGTGCTGTGGTGGTCGGCCACGACCACAAAATTAAGCTGCGCGGACGCCGCATGGTATCGCCCGACATTCGAGCAGGCATTGCCTTGCTCATTGCAGCCCTTAGTGCCGATGGAACGAGCAAGATAGACAACGTTGAGCAGATAGATCGTGGATACGAGTGCATTGAGGAAAGACTCAACCTACTCGGTGCACACATACAGCGCGTATGACACCAACCAAGCACAACGCAAATATTAGTAGTGAAGATTAACCTGAACATGATTCGCCACAACGAAGTTTTCAAAATAGGCTACATAGCAAAGCATCGCGGACTGCGGGGCGAAGTTGAAATGTCGTTTACAGACGACTGCTTCGACCGCGGAACAGCCCCCTACCTCGTACTTGACATGGACGGTATACTCGTACCTTTCTTTTGGGAGGAATATCGTTTCAAAAACGACGACACTGTCATTATCAAGTTCGAAGACATTGATAATGAAGCACATGCACGCCAACTCGTAGGGCATGTCGTATACTATCCCAAATCACACATATCACAAACCGATACAGATACGAGTCTTTCATCATACAAAGCACTCACAGGGTACACCGTCTACGACCATGCCAACCAAATGATTGGCACAATCACGCATGTGGACGACTCTTCGGCCAACACACTGCTTACCATCACCACCCAAGACGGAAAGGACTTGTTAATACCATATCACGACGATTTCCTTATAAACTTCGACTTGCGCCAACGTGTTCTACAATTACACATTCCCCAAGAGCTGCTGTCACTTAATGATGACGGTGCAAACTAAGAGACACGCGAGCATTTACTTATTGCGTACTTTATAAAATAACACCACTACAACGCAACAATAGGAATAGGGAAAAAGGGGGATAGGAAACAAAGACTTGTACCTTTTCAGACACTATCCTGTCTTGATATGCCCCAATTCCCTACCCTGTTTTTACTGTTAACAAATTACACCTCATCGCGTAATCCTTGACCACATACCCCATCACATGAAAAAAATAGCCATACTGGGATCGACAGGTTCAATAGGCACGCAAGCGCTTGATGTCATCAAGCAGCATCCCGACCAATTCCAAGCACACACCCTCACTGCCGGCAGTAACGCAGAGCTGTTAATAAAGCAGGCACGCGAGTTCAAGCCCGATACTGTCGTCATTGCCAACGAAGATAAATACACTACAGTATCTCAAGCACTGTCCGATCTACCTATAAAAGTATACGCAGGTCCCGATGCCCTGTGCCAAGTAGTTGAGAGCACACAAATAGACATGGTGCTCACCGCTATGGTAGGTTTTGCAGGTTTGCGTCCCACCATTGCTGCAATCAAAGCCGGCAAAGCCATAGCGTTAGCCAACAAAGAGACACTCGTGGTAGCAGGACAAATCATCAGCACCTTGTGCACTACACACAAAGTGCCCATACTGCCAGTCGACAGCGAGCACTCTGCTATATTTCAATGCCTCAATGGCGAAGCCTGCAATCCCATCAAACGCATTTTGCTCACCGCATCTGGAGGTCCGTTCCGAAGCAGTACACTGGCACAACTTGCCACTGTCACAGCCAAACAAGCGTTGCAGCACCCCAATTGGAAGATGGGCGCGAAAATCACCATAGACTCTGCCACCATGCTGAATAAAGGCTTTGAAATGATCGAAGCCCATTGGTTGTACAACGTCAAGCCACACGACATACAAATTGTCGTCCACCCCGAAAGCATCATACATTCAGCCATCGAGTTTAACGATGGTGCCGTCATAGCCCAGCTTGGCACACCCGACATGCGTTTGCCTATACAATACGCATTCAGCTTTCCATATCGTCTGCCATTGCAAGGCAAACGCCTCAATTTGTTCGAGATTGGCACCTTACATTTCGAGCAGCCCGACGCGCAACGTTTCCCGTGCCTCCAGTTGGCCTACGATGCCATTGAACGCAAGGGGAATATGCCATGCATACTCAACGCCGCAGGCGAAATAACCAATGCTGCATTTCGTAACGAAAGAATTTCGTTCTTGCAAATTCCCCAAATCATAGCACAGGCTATGGAACAAGTTGACTTTATACCACAGCCAACGCTTGACGATCTGTTTCAAACAGACGCAATAACAAGACAAATTACTGAAAGCATTATCTCGAACCATTAAAGTTAGACCGACCTCCTAAATAAATATTACAACGGGGGCGACCTACATGATTTGCTTGCCAATACAATATTTGTCGTTAAACCCAACACACTCATATCAAAACTAAAAAACTCAAACTACAGTGGAAGTATTTTTTATCAGAGCATTACAACTCATACTCTGTTTCTCGCTGCTCATCATATTACACGAAGGCGGACATTTCTTCTTTGCCAAACTATTCAAGGTGCGTGTCGAAAAATTCTGCTTGTTCTTCGACCCCTGGTTAACTCTGTTCAAATTCAAACCCCGCCACAGCGACACAACCTACGCTTTGGGGTGGTTGCCACTCGGCGGTTATGTTAAGATTGCGGGTATGATTGACGAATCGATGGACACCGCACAAATGAAGCAACCCGTTAAGCCATGGGAATTTCGTGCAAAACCCGCCTGGCAACGCCTCTTCATCATGATTGGCGGCGTATTAGTCAATTTTATAGTAGCCTTCGTTATCTACGCCGCCGTATTATACACCTGGGGCGAGACCTATGTCCCCATGCGCAACATGACACATGGTTTCAAATTCAGCAATCAAGCCAAGAGCATGGGCTTCCGCGATGGCGACATATTATTGGGGGCTGACGGTAAAACATTTACAAAGTTCGACGGCAGCGTCTACCGTGTTCTAAGCGAGGCAAAGTGCGCAACAGTATTACGAGGCGACAAGGAAATAAGTATTCATATGCCCGGGCAACTTAACATGCTCGAAATGATCAAACAACAGCCCCGTTTTATCGAGCCTCTCGTACCCTCACTTGTCGATAGCGTCATACCCAACAGCCCCGCGGCCAAAGCTGGCATCAGACCAGGCGACCGCATCACCTCGTTTAACGGTCAAAGCTTTACAACCGTCAACGACTTCAACACCATACGCGGAAAACTGACCGACATGCTGGCCGTAGCCACACACAAGGATAGCGTGGCGTTACGCAATGCCACACTCGTCGTACAACGTGCCACCACACCACCCGACACACTACATGTGACGCTTAATGCCGATTACACACTCGGCATTGGCTGGTACAACCCCCTGACAAACGACTATAAGAGTATAACACGCCACTACACTGCCCTCCAAAGCATACCGGCAGGTTTCGCACACGGGTGGGAAGTATTGGCAGGCTACGTTGACGACCTCAAATATCTGTTTACTGCCGATGGTGCAAAGAGCGTAGGCTCGTTTGGCGCAATAGGCAGTCTATTCCCTACAACATGGGACTGGTGCCGTTTTTGGGAACTTACGGCATTCATTTCTCTCATGCTCGCCTTTATGAACATACTGCCAATACCAGCGCTTGATGGTGGACATGTATTTTTCCTCCTCATCGAAGTCATTACACGTCGCAAACCAAGCGACAAGTTTATGGAGCGCGCCCAAACAATCGGCATGACATTGTTGCTCTTGCTCATGGCCTTTGCCATATTCAACGACTTCCGCAACTTCTTGTTCTAAAGAACGGACAAACACATATTTACCTTCCCTATTACACCACATATCACGGGGCAATAGATACGCATTTATTGCTGCATGCCAATAGCACATGCAACAATCATACATATCTATTGCCCCTATATTTTTTCCTCACGCAGAACCTACAGAGCATTTCCGTCAATCCTTATACTATAGTTAGCCCACTCCCCGTCAGACCACTTGTAAAAGAAAGCGTTTGATTTCACTGCCATCTTACACTTTTTGTATGTAACAAGTTGATATACAGATGTTTCAAGAGTGTAAGATGATTTCAAAGTATCTT
>OHDF01000592.1_pt1 | contig 17689 bp, 22 predicted proteins | sample 1566911 | NCBI WGS metagenome assembly OHDF01 (sample SAMEA3879504, study PRJEB24766) | human gut metagenome | biome: human-associated habitat; feature: feces | place: USA | collected 1985/1987
CCGTCCAAGCCGCGTCCGCGGAGCCACTGGAAGAAGCTGACCCAACTGGCCTTGTCCTCTTTCATGCCCTCGGCGGCTCCCAAAACCTCACGAAAACCGTCCTCATTCACGGCGATCGCCACCAAAACAGCTACATTTTCGTACTCTCCGCCCCAGTTGCGGCGCAGGTAGATGCCGTCCACATAGACGTATGGATAGCGCCCGCCCTGTAACGGGCGGTTGCGCCAGTCCTCGATGTGGACGTAGGCTTTCTTGTTCAGCTCGCTGATGGTGGCGGGCGAGACCTTGCTGCCCCACAGTGCCTCCGTGATGTCCTCCACCCGGCGCACGGAAACGCCTGCCAGGTACATCTCAATGAGCGCCTCCTCCACGCTGCTCTCCCGGCGGCGATACCGCTCGATGATGGCCGTCTCGAAGGACACACCCTTGAGCCGGGGCATATGGAGCGTGATGTCGCCGGAGGTCGTGGTAAGATTACGGTTATAGTGACCGCTGCGGTAGCCCTGACGGGCCTCGCTGCGCTCATAGCGGGCCGCCTGCGTCAGCGACTCCGCCTCCTTTTCCAGCAGCTCGTTCAGGGTTTCTTCCACGCTGCCGCGAACCAATTCCTTGATTTGGCCCTTGATAATTTCCTCATTCAGCTGTACAATTTTCTCGGACATAGTTTGCTTGCTCCTTTCGAATGTTTGTGTGGTAACTTCATTCTACCAGAGCCTGCAAGCTATGTCTTCTTTTATGATCTTTTCAATTTGCGCAAGTTATTGTACATTATCTCCTTTCGCTTTCAGCCGCTGCGCTTCCACAATCTCAGCCTTCATCTCTGCAATTAACACCTTCAGCTTTTCCTCGCACTCCTCGCGGGTGTGGGCATAGACATTGCGGGCGTGCTTTTTGCCGTCGGGCCATTTGGGGGAATAGCGTCCCTCGAAGAGATGGTCGTTGATCTCGCTGACGCAGCCAGTACCGGACCTGCGCTTGCGGCCCACATAGGGCTTGAAATCGGTCATACGCGGCTTTTCCGCCTGGGCCAGGGCAGTTTCCTGCCCCGGCTCCGAAGCGTCTTCCTGTGGTGCTACTTTGCCGATGCCACGGTCGATGTTGGCGGCAGCTGTGAGTCGCATGTCATCGGTAATGTGAGTATAGATGTCCAGCGTGGTAGCCGCCGACACGTGTCCCAGTATGGCGGAGAGCGTTTTCACATCCATGCCGTTCTCCAACGCCAGCGTTGCGAATGTATGACGCAGATCATGGAACCTCACATGCTTGCATCCTGCGTGCTCCAGAATGAGCTGCAATCTGCGCCGCACCACGCCGGGCGTAATGGGGCAGTCCTCCTTTACTGGCGAAGGGAACATCCAGCGGGAGTCCACCGTCTTTTTATACTCCCGCAGCACCTCCACCACAGCAGGCGGCAGGACGATCTTGCGGACGGAGTTCTTCGTCTTGGGCGTGCTGATTTGAAGTTGGCCCCGCACATCGCAGACCTGCTTGTTCACATTCAGCACACCGGTTTTGAAGTTCAGGTCGTCCCATTGCAGCGCCATCAACTCGCCACGGCGTAGGCCGGTGGCTAAGTCCAGAAGGAACACTTCGTAGTAGCCTTCAAACTTCGCCTGGATAAGAAACCGTTGCAACTCCTCCCGCGTCAGCACCTGCATTTCCCGCGCCTTCTTCGGCGGCAGCTTGCAGCCGATGGCCGGGTTCACGCGAATCAGTCCATCCTGCACCGCTTTCTCCAGCGCAGAGCGACAGGTAGCGTGGCACATACGCACCATTCGGTCGGACAGCCCTTCGCCGTACTTGTCGGTGAACCGCTTCCGGCCACTTTTCTTGAGTCGACCGTAGAACTGCTGCAGGTCATTCTGCGTCAGCTTGTTCAGTGGGATGCCGCCGATTTCCGGGATGATGTGCAGACGGATGCGGTTCTCATAAGTCTCCTGCGTGGTGGGACGGATCTTCGGCTTGGAATGATTCTCGTACCAATATGTCAGCCAGTCTCCGAAGGCCATCTCGGGCCGCATCTTCTCCGGTTTCAGTCCGCCGCACTCCGCCTTGAGCTTCTGGAGCTTCTCGACGCACTCCTTCTTGGTTTTGGCGAGAACATTTTTCGTTTTGGGGTAGCCATTGTCATCGTAGCCGATGACAACACGCCCCTCCCACCGGCCGTCCTTGCGCTGCCTTACGGTTCCGTCGCCGGCTTTTCGTTTTCTTGCCACGGTTTCAACTCCTTTCCGAAGATATCCTCCATGAAGCCGCCCACGATGCCAGAGGCTGTCTTCTGCATATCTGAGGTGACATGGGTGTAGGTATCCAGCGTGAAGGAGGCGTTGGTGTGGCCCAGGATACCGGACAGCGTTTTGGCGTCCACGCCGCTGGTGAGGGCGTGGGTGGCGAAGGTATGACGCAGATCATGAAAGCGGATGCTGGGCAGCCCTGCCCGCTGGAGGAGCGTTTTCATGTGGCGATACGCCGCGTTGGGATCGACGGGATCTTCCGGCTTCACCGGATCAGGGAATATCCATTGGCTGATGGCATCCACTTTTCGCCGCCGTAGGATGTCAGTCACGCTGTGCGGAAGGATGATGGTGCGCATGCCCTGATTGGTCTTCGTCTCGCCGACGGTATACTCGCCCTTCCGCTGGCTGTGGAGGGTGCGGCACACCTTCAGCGTGCCGCCCTCCTCGTCGAAGTCGCTCCATTGCAGACCGCAGATCTCGCCGCGGCGCAGGCCGGTCATCAGCTCCGTCTGGAAGAAGTCTCGCCACACCTCGTCCTGCTCCACCACTGTGCGGAAGGCGTCCAGCTCCTCGCCGGTCAGAATGCGCTTGGGCTTGTAGTTAGGCTTGGGCGCAGTCGTACCCTCGGTGGGGTTCCTGGGAATGACATGGGCCTGCACTGCGTCTTTCAGTGCGGCGTGGAGGGTGGAGTGAATGTGGCGCACCATGGAGTCGGAGAGCTGATGCCCCATCTCAGGATGTTCGTGGATGCGCCCTCCGTTTTCAGGCGGCGGTACATCCGCTGGATGTCCTGCTGGGAGAGGAGGGAGATCTGCTTGTCGCCCAGTTGCGGCTTGATGTAGTATTCGATGTAGCGGCGGTAGCCCTCGAGGGTACCGGGCCGCACCGTACCCGCCTTGTACTCCGTGAGCCAGCGGTCCAGCCACTGGCCCAGCGTCATCCGGCTGTCCTCGGTCAGCTCCACATCGCGGTAGCACTCGATGTTCTGGTGCAGCTTGTCCAGCAGGGCCTTTTGCGTCTTGGCATACACATGACGGAACAGTGGCTCACCGTTTTCCCGGTGGCCGATGACGATGCGGCCCTCCCAGCGGCCGTCCTCCCGCTTGCGTACCATGCCGTCACCGGCCGGTCTTCGTTTTGCCATGTATTTCACTTCCTTTGGATTCATTTTCTTTTTGCAACACAAACAACTACCACACTTTTGCGGAAATAGCTATTGCTTTTCTCAATTCTTTTTCTGCGTTTTGGAGTGCAAATTAGGTGTAAATTGGATCAAAATCGGGGCATGGGGCCGGTAGAGCGTCGGCGGAAACCCTTGAAAACACTGAGGAAACTGGAACTCGGAGCGTTCCACAGGGTACAAACTCCCGAAAGGAGCGTGCCTCTGTCCCCGGTCACAAACCCTTGAAAACAGCCCGCACTGCGGGATGTTGTGAGCGCCCTGATGCTTAAAAGCGTCAGGGCTTTCTCCTGCTTTTCTTTCGTCGGCGGCAAATCGGTCCGATTTTCGGTCATCCCGCCCGGTCAAGCATCCACGGCGCATCACCCCCTTCCGGGCAGAACACACTGCGGTAGGTACTGATGTCCGGCACCATGCCCTGCTCCAGCATGATCTCACTTTGCAGCAAGCGCACGCACAGCTCCGCATAGACACTCCGCATCTCGTCCCGGCACTGACGGGCAACGGTCTTTTGCTCATCGGTCAGGTTGCCGCAGTGTTCATCGCAGAGGAACAGGCGAAGTTCTTCTTCATCAATGGGGTCGGCATGTTCCTTGTTCCACTCCCACCGAATGTAGCGCACCGTGTCATGTGTGCGCCGGATGACCATCATCGGGTCATGGTCTACGATAAAGTTTGCAATCTGCTGCATCATGCGCTTTCCTCCTTCTTTAAGGTGTTCTGCTGTTCCAACTCGGCCAGACGCTTTTGCACCCGCGCCCGCTCCACACTCTCCTCCACCCGCCGGAATTGCCGCTGGTAGTTCCGCTCCAACGCCTCCTGAATGGGGCGGATGTTGTAGATGAGACTGCCGTTGCGCACGCGGCCGTCCTTCGTGATGATGGTACTGGGCTCGGTGCGGATGAGCCCCTTCTCCTCCAGACTGGTCACATATTTCCGCACGGTGTTCTCGCTCAGCTGCACCGCCCGACCGATGGTGCGGTAGCCGGGGTGTCATTGGTAGGTTCTGCGATCCTCGCAGCGCAGCAGGTAATTGTAGACGGCGATCTCATGCGAGCTGAGACCGAGGTTGAACACCTCGTTTGGCACGAGGTAGTAATACTTGTTCGGATCTCGCTTAGGCCAGCGCTGGAACATCAGGCGTCACCTCCTGTCTGCACATCGACCCATCGACGGAATTTTTCTTTTGGTACCACGATGCGATTGCCGATTCGCAGTGCGGGGAAGCCCGTCTCGTGCATGAGTTCATAGGCGCTGGAGATGGAAACGCCCAGCACTTGGGCCACCGTGTTCGCATTGAGGAACAGCGGCAGCTGGTCATAGTTGGTGAATGTGGATTCTTGCATTGGATTCCTCCTTTATATTTTTTGATGTCGGTTGACGGAAGCCATAACGCAGCCCATAGGCATCACTCCTTTCGGTTCGATTTGAATGCAGAGAGTTGATCCCTGCCAAGTGCCTTAAAAAAGTCCCTTCACTTATCGCGGAAGAAAACATGTTTTGCACACCCTGTTTTTAGAAAATTTTTTCTTTGTCTATTGCGGCGTATCTTTTAAGTCGGCAAGTAGAAGTTCCATATCATCCAACAGCTTCACGAGGGACAATGTTAACGTTCCTCTGCTTATCGCCGCTTTTAAGACTTTTGTCACTCTGCTCATCGCCGTTTTTGGCGATTTTTCAAGCATTTTTGCTGCTATCCGGAAATCATTCCATGTTCATGCCGGATATCCCAACATATAAACCGCTCCGTTTCCTCGAATTCCGCATATACCATAGACACAAAAAGAGGGCCGCGCCAATTGGCGCGGCCCTCTAAATAGAATATTTGGTTTTACATTCCCAGCGTCGGTGAGGTATGATGTTCCTGCTCCATCAGAAGTTCCAAGCTGTAATCCAAAATCTTCTCCTTGCGCTCGGTCAGCATGGTCAGATAGAATTCACGCTGGATCGGCAGCAGTTCTGGGACACCCTCGAGAAAGTTATGGATCGCATCGAGGTCGATTCTTGAACAGACACGCTTGAGCGCCTCATTGCAATCGGGATTCTTCAGTGAGGAGATGTAATCGAAATACGATATCTTTTTCCCGCCTTCTTCGATAGAGGAAGTTGGGAAGGTATAGATGCGTTGGTCAATTTCCGCTTCGTCTTGCAGCACGTTTTTCATCCGTTCCAAATCAAGCTGCGGGTACAGGCAGGAACCGCAATCATAGACCGGTGCCAGCTCTGCCTGCTGCTTTTCCTCATCCACGAGGAAACCCCAGTTTCCGTTGTGCCGGTCGAAGTTTCCAAGGAACGCATCCGCAATAAACATATCCCAGAAAAATTGCCGCAGCTCACCGGCTGGATAAATACTCTGCTCCTCGATGGCCTCCAGAATGGAGGACAGTTCTTTTCCGTAACCATTCTGCTCACTGTCGATGCAGGTGTTTTTCAGATGGGCAAACTCGATGAGCCGTTTTCCGCCCTCTGTAAAATCCCGACAGGCAACTACCAGCTTTGTTTTGCCTCGGCTGTCCGTATAGTTTCCGAGGAGAGTTTCCTGTGTCCGAAATCCCAACATTTCAAAAATATGACAGGCGACATATTCGCTGATACAGCCGTTGCTGTAGCTCATATCCCGATTCCTGCTGGGCTTTGGCGGGAACTTGAGCATATAACTGTGTCCTTGATAGGTGATATTGATTTTATTACCATTGGCTCCGCCATAGGCGCGGAAGCGGTTGACTGGGCAGTTGGTAAAATCAATCACGGGTTCTCACCCCCTTATAAATATTTTGTGCGAAGATAATCTGCCTGCTCCTGTGTAATGGCGTTGCTCCACAGATTGGAGTTAATCGCACTATACAATTCTCCCCACAGGCAGTCCATATAAGACACTTTGTCTTTTTCGCCCTGAATGTACTCACGGAGCGCTTTATCCAAACTGGCGGGCAGATTCTTTTCCAGATAGGTTCGGTCAGTCGGCTTGCCGCCATGCATTTGTGGTTTCTCCACGGTCAGCGTAATGAGCTGCTCCATCGGGATATCCAATGTGGAGGACAGCTTCATGAGTGTACCGGCACTGCATCGGGAAAGCGTTGTCTTGCCGGAGCAAATGTCCGCCAGCGTTGCCCAAGGCACACCGCTTTTCTTGGAGAGCTGGTAGCGGGAAAGGTTCTTTTCCCGCAGTATCTGTTGGATCGTCATATACATCACCGCTTTTATTATATCGGTACGCCGATAATCAGTCAAGAGAAAACATCTCACTCCCCCTGACCAAACTGTTTGTTTGCATTTGCCCTCCCCAAAACTGTTGACTATTACGATACAGACAGCGGGACAAGCCTTCATGGCCTGTCCCGCTGGTTTTTCTGCCTGGATTTTGAAAGTATTTTCCTTGTTTATGGCGGTGCAGCCGCTGCGCTGCTGCCTATGATTTATTCGTCATCATCTGGCCATGATGAGATCATGTGAATATCGCCGGTGTCCATATCCATTGCCATGTGATCTCCCATGCGCATCATGAGATCCCCATCGGAGTCCATCGCCATGCTGTCAGAAATGCTCATGGCGAAGTCGCCGTCATCGTAGTCAAAAAATCGATTGCACACTGTACCCACCTCCTCTATTGAAATATCTGCTATAAACCTCATTCACCGCTTCCACATACACCACAAAGGATGGATGATTATGATCTTGTCGAAACAGATACATATTTTTCTTCTCAAGATACCTGTCACGAACCTCCTGCCATAAGCCTTCTTCCTTTATTTCATCCGCCTTATCTTTCACCTGATGAGAGTTCGGCACTTCGTTCCATGTGTATTGATCCAAGCCCAGTGCGTACACATTTTTGTTATGTATCAAGCGCATGTAATTCCCGTTTTTATTTTTCGTGGTAATAGCAACATCAAAGCTGAATTCAACATTTGGAGTATCCTTAAAATGCAGCAGTGCAGTCAAGCAAGAAGTTGAATCTTGTGCATCCGAAAAGAATTCGTTTCTCTCCGCCCGGTTCAGAGCATTTCTTACCGTTTCTTTTAACAACCGCAGGTCATTCCAATATCTTTCTTCTGCCTTCATGATCAAAAGATTGTAGTCAAGGTCATATGGACCCTCCCCGTTTCTCGTGATCATATTCCTCGCGCCGCTTCCAATAAGAGAAAACTGTGCAGAAATACCCTTCTCCTTCAGCAGCTCGCAGGTTTCCTTCAGGACGTCCGAGCAATCCGAACGATAGCGCTTTGCTTCGGACTCGTAGACGAATTCATACGCCATATATACTCTCCTTCTCGCCCATGCCACCCATTTAACATCGAGGTTAAATCATTATAGAATAGCATAGAAAGTTTGATTGTCAATAGCGACTTGACTCTATTTTGAATGTTTTCTGCACACTTCAACCCATGACCCCAATTTTGTTGCCGTTTTCGTAAATGTCCGTGCCGTCTTCGCAATGATTGGGGCCCTCGTACTCCACCCAGCCGAAACCCGCTACATAGACTTTGTCACCGGGCCGCAGTTCTTTAGAAGGTTGTGGCATAGTTGGCTCCGGTTCAGAATTTTTAGCGGGTGTCTGCTCTGCGGAAGGCTGGAGTTCAGAATCTGCGGGCGTTTCAATAGACTCTGTCTCTGGTTCAGGACGTTCCTCTTGAGATGCTTCTTGCTGCGAAATCTCGTTTTCCATCTCTGTCAGTGACGCGGAATTCTTTTCTGTTATTTCCACGACAGTCGCTTTCCTGGCGCTCACAGCGGTTCCTGCGGCTGGGACGGGTGTTTCCTCGACTGCGTTGCCATGTGGCCACACGGCGGCACACAAAGCGATACAAGCGGCAATCATGGTTGCTATGACGAACTTCTTCATTTCTCTTCCTCCCTTGCAGATACGAAACGAGCCCCCAATCCCATTGCCGTTCGGCAGGAGATTGAGTGCTCGTTTTCGTAGTGATTCAGTTCTATGGACAGCTTCCACGCCAGTTCAAATCCGGCGATAAAGCTGTCGATGGAGGTATCCTCCGCAATGCGATCCTTTGCGTCGATGATTTGAAGTACCAACCGGCGCTCCGGCTTGCCCAGCACCTCACTAAGTGCTTGATGACATTCCTCAATTTCCTGTTTCTGAGCTGGAAGTTCAGTTGGGGTGTAGAAACAGTCATATAGGTCTTTCAGCAGCTTGTATTTCATGCGCTCGCCTCCTTGCAGCACAAACATATACCACAGTTCGGCAGAAACAGCTACTGAAACTTTTAAGAAAAATAGCGGCTGGAACATTGCGTTTCAGCCGCTATTTAAGATGTGGGGTACTCGTGGTGCGGGCTCGCAGGTTAGCTATACCCCTACGCAGTTTTTACTTTTGTTTGCATCCATGCTGAGAGAGCCTTTTTATAACGATGCCAGCCCTGGGCAATTCGTGGTGGCATTGCGAATGATGATAAATGATATCCTGGCACCACCAATTTCCGCAAGACAGGATCAAGTCAATGCATCGTTGTCTTCCACCTTTTCCGCTTTGGACAGTTCTTCCCAATCCTCACGATTTCCGCACCTGCGAAGGTAGTCGTGACCGCCATCCACAGCGCACGAGCCGCAGCTGCAAAATTTGAAATCATGGACAGTTTCGCTTTCGATGATATCTCCACATTTTTTGCATCTGATTGCGTTCCTGATAATTTTCGGCATAATCATTCTCCCTTTAGTGCAGTCCGGATTTTTTCTTTTTCTCCACTGCCGTCTGTACGGAGGCGCAGGAACGGAACAGCGCACTTCTCCAAAACGGAGTTCTTCTTCATATCTCGCTCTGCCTGCTTGCTCCCGGCCTCATGGAAACCACTTCCGGCCATTTCAATAGCCAGCACAAACTGTCCACGCTTACATGGTTTGAAACATTTTTGCCAACTGCATAAACGACGAGTTCGGCATGATTTGCTTGGACGGAATGAAAAGATACTTCCACTGCTTATAGCCGTTCGCCTTTCCCCAGCGAGAGGCAACTTCACAGTAATGAATGCCGCGCCTTTTCTTGGCAATAACATCGGGATTATTCAGCTTGTCCTCGCCCTTTACTTCCACGAGATAAATCGTATCGTCGGTCTCCACAACGAAATCCGGCTCATAGTTATGCCCGTGATTGTAGGTGATATTGAACTCCTGCGGAGCAGGGCGAAGCCAGTTCTGTACATCGGTGCCCGTCTCCAACACCCGTGCAAGCACCAGCTCGGGACGACTGTCAAACTTGGCGGCGTTGAATACGCCCCTCTTGACTCCTTCAAACAGAACTGATTGGATGTTCTCGGTGTAATCATCGGAGAAAAGATTGACCCGTTCGGCACAGCTGTAAGACTGCTGTAAATTGTAATCTCTTGTGCCGACTACCTCTTCCTGCAAAAAGCCGGTCTCGCAATAGAAGTGCTGTAGCATTTGCTTATAGATCTTGTTTCCAATATCACGCTTATACATCATAGTGATGTTTTGCATTCCGTTGGTGCCATACTGTGTCTCGTAATGGTCGCAGACCTGAGTAATCAGCTTAAACAGCAGTTTGGAACACTTTTCGTAATCGATTTCCGGTTTTTCACGCAGCTGTTCCAGAATGACTTTTTTAGGATTGTATCCTTCAAAGTCAATAGCGTCTCCCTTGATGCGCTGCCGATCCTGCATATCCTCCAGATTCTGAACGAGCAGCTCGTTCTTGATCGGCACGTGGGTAAAATCTGCCATGTCCAAATCAAAGTCTACGAACACATATTCCTCAACACCGGCATCCGTTACCTTGATACGGGGAATCGGAATAAATTTGTTCACGGCAGCTCTGCGCGTTTCCTCGGTTTGGTAGAGCATCCATGCTGCCAGCGGCATTTCATTCTCCTTGAAGGTCTGTCCCAGATCCTTATCCTCAGCGACCTTCTGTTTGACTGTTTCTACAATTTGCTGTGCCTGCACAGGGGTGACCGTATGCGCCGGGGTGTGCTGAATGTGCTGCTCAACCTCTGCTTTGATCAAATCAGCTGCCTTCTTGATCAGTGCATCTGTGGTAGCCGCCTTTTCAATTTGAGTATGAGCATACGCTTTTTCCAGTTCAACATCCGGATCAGTTTCTATTGTCAGCTGGGTATAGACCACTTCTTCGGGTTTGATTTCTTCTGCTTTAATAACATTCCCGGCCTTAAAAATAGAATCACCCTTCTGTGCCTCCGCAAGAATATCATTGAATTTGTCATGGGCGGTCAGCATGACGGCATCCACATCCCGGTCACCGGTGCGCTCTCCATAGGGCAGGCGCAAGCCACGACCGACCATCTGCTCTCGCAGAATTTTGGATGCGGCTGTCCGAAGCGGGACGATGGTGTAGAGGTTGTTGACATCCCAGCCTTCTTTGAGCATATTGACATGGATCACGATCTCCACCGGATTTTCCGGATTTTCCACATCCAGAAGCAGTCGAGTGTTCGCTTCGGTCTCTGCGCCTTTCTGCTTAGAGTGGACGATGATCGTTTTGTTGCGATACACACCACCACGGAATTCGTCTGACTTTACGAATTGCTCCACCCAGGTTGCGTGATCCGTATCCTTGCAAACTACGAGCATAAACGGCTTCACCACAGGCTTGCCGTGATTGGCAGCGTAGACTTCCAATTTGCGCTTTGTGCTTTCATGGCAGGTGATGCCGTCCAGCAGCATCATTTTATCCAGCTGTTCATCACCGAAGTTATAGAAATCAATGTCCGAGCGGGTCACGGCATATGGGGTGCGGGTATAGCCATCCTCGATCGCTTTGGACAGAGGGTATTCATATACCACATTTTTGAACGGCACCTGCTTATTTCCCTTGGTCACCAACGGTGTCGCTGTCAATTCCAATCCCAGCAGCGGATGCAGCTCGTTCAGTGCCTGCGCACCCTTTTCTGCCCGGTAATGGTGCGACTCATCCATAATGAGCACAAGGTCCGGTAAGTCGGACAACGCCTGATAGAACGAGTCCCCGATGAGCTCGTTCACCTTTTTCATATTTGCGCCCTCTTTGTTGAATTTATCGATGTTATACACGAAGATGTGAACATCGGATTCAAACAGGGAGAGCGTTTTTTCACGGTAATCGTCATCCGTAATGATCTGCGGTAGCGTGCTGAAACAGCCAAGCCCCTTGAACACATACTTGGCGCTGTTGTTATCACTGAGATCCTTTTTGAGTTTTTCAAAAATCGTGGTATTGGGAGCAACCACGAAAAAGTTCCTGATATGGTGCTGCGTGTAAAGGTAGGCGATAAAGGCTCCCATCAAGCGAGTCTTGCCGACGCCGGTTGCCAGAGCAAAAGTCAGGGACATAAAGTCACGCTCAAAATCGGAGCAGATCGGATACATAGCGTGGACAGCGCCCAGTGCCGCTTTCAGATTCATTCCCTTGCGGAGCTGTACGGCGTTTGTAATTTCCTCCAGAATCTTCAGCGATTGCGACTGCGGCTTGCGGAGGGACATGACGCCGCTGATATAGTCTGTGGTATAGAGCGGAAAATCGTTAGACATCCTCTTCCTCCTCGTCGCAATCATCATACACCGGCGGGTGTACGATATTCAGGTTGTAATCCGCTTTGCCGAACTCGCAGCGTTCCAGCAGCATTTGCGGGATTTTCTTCACTGTGATATTATCGTAGGCCTTGTCCAGTCCGCTGTCAAAGGAGCGGCAAGCGATGATCAGATACTCGCCCTCCTCCATGGTGTCCTTGATGGAGTCCAGATAGGGGCTGTTCAGGTGGCGGGTAGTCACAAAGAGGTAGCTGTTCTCGTTGCCTACAGACTGTTTCCAGAACAGGTCTCCATCCGGCTGATAGCGAAATCCCTCATGCAGGGCGACCGCCGCTGCCAGCATATTGGCGTCATAGTCCTCGTTGATGACATATTCGTCAAAGGGGTCTTTGTTAATGAGCGTAGGTGCTACCTCATAGAAACGATAACCACCACCGCCTTGCCAGCTCTGCGCCTTGGTAATGCCGCCGGGGTCTTCCCCGGCAATAACCTTATCCATGCGCACTTTGCAATGGGTAAAGGCATGATTGCCCATTTCCACGCCGATCCAGCGCCGCCCCATTTTCTGTGCGACGGCAGCAGTAGTACCGGAGCCGAGGAAGGAATCGAGAACAAGGTCGCCGGGGGCGCTCCCTAACGTCAAAACACGTTCAACAAGGCGCTCTGGTTTTGGCGTTGCAAATACACTTTCTGGATTGAATATTCTTACTTCTCGTTTTGCCTCTTGGTTATCCCCAACTTCATCGCGCTTCCAAATGGTCATTGCAGTAGCGCCCTGCTTAACCTCTGATAGATATCGTTTCAACTGAGGCGCTCCTTGCCCATCTTTTCCGAAGAAAATCTTGCCTTCCTCAATAGCTTGCATCATCCGTTCTTCTGGATAATACCAGCATCTTCCCTGAGGTGGTAAATATGTCTTTCCATTAGGGGCTTTCAATTCATAGATATTTTCACAATATCCAGTACGGGCATATTGAGCACCACGCTGACCTCCAGATAAGCTAATGGTCGCATTGTCTGGTCTCCATAGTCCTTTCGGGTCATTATCTGGATTCTTATACTTTGCATTCATTGACTCACTTCTTGGAAGTAGATTGGGTGTCCATCCCACTTTATTTTTTGCATAAACAAGCAAAAAATCATGGCTATCTGTAAACCACTGAGCATTTCCTTGGGGAGCATATTTCTTTTCCCAAATGACGGTGCTTACGAAATTGCTACGTCCAAATACTTCATCACACAGTACTTTAAGGTAGTGTCCTTCATCATCATCAATACTTATCCAAATAGATCCACTATCAGAGAGTAACGAACGCAGAATTTCCAAACGTGGTCTCATCAAATTGAGCCACTGGCTATGCTCCAGATTATCATCGTAATGTTCAAAGGCAGAACCTGTGTTATACGGCGGATCGATATAGATACACTTTACTTGCCCGGCAAATTTGCTCTCCAGTGCCTTTAGTGCCAGCAGGTTATCTCCGTGGATCAGCATATTCTGCGTGTCCGGGTCGGCTGCGGTGTTGGACAGTGCCGTGTTTTCAATCAGCAGGCGCGGTTCTACCCGAATCGGTTCGTCTTTGCCATACCACGTCAGCTCCAATTTATTAGCCATTGGTTGGCCACCCCTCTTTCATGGCAAGTGCCTCGAGTTGTTCCCCCAAATTATATCGTATATCGTTTTCTGTTACCTGATCAAAAGGGCGAATAACCGTTGTTGGTAGCGCCTTGATTGCGGCAAGAATCTCCGGGTGTTTTGCGTTATTCTGCATAATTTGCAGTTGCGCAGAACTGCGGTCAAATGGGGATTTCTGAAGCTCGTTCCATGTATCCAGAATATCCTTTTCCAAATCCGTAATATATTGTTTCTGCCGCAAATAGGCAATCAATAAACTGTAATCCATCCGTTATCCTCCTCTGTGTCCGTTGCTTGCGAAATCCGTATCAGCAACCAATTGAACTTTTTCAACTGCCGCTATGGTGCTGTTTTCCTCTCGCTCCAAAGCCTCATCCAGCTCGTACATTAGCATACTGGCAAACATTAACTGCCGTGCCGCATTCTCTGCTGTAATGAAATCATTTTCGTGAGCCTTTGGATTTCGCAAGGCAGCCGCTGCTCCGGCAAACATATCCATAAATCCTCGTTGAACATTTTCGCCTGTATCCGTTGAGGTGTCTGCAATCACAAGCTTAGGAGTTTTGGCCGAAAAAACTGTTTGCATAAGAGGGTAGCCATCCAACTGCTTTCCGTCCTTTCCTCTAAGCTCTGGGAAAAGCTTTTTGACTCTGGCATTTATTTCGATAAAGGCACTGCGTGCAGATTCAAAATAATGGCCATCTTGATACAGTGACCGCGCCACCCGAATAATATCTGGGTGAACCAGCTTCCAGTCAATCGCAAAACGGAGTTCCAGTTCCCTGCGCTTCAAGGCATCTAATTGAATCAAAATTGTATTTCCTTCTCCCGTTGCCATTCTTTGCGTTGAGGTGTAAACAAGATTACGGGAAATGATTTTCCACTCATCGCTTTCTTCAAAGTGATTTTCGTAAATGTACTGAATTAGGTCATTATAAAATTGAATATACTCCGGCGTATCGAAGCGAACTGGTGTTTTAATGGCAAAAAGGCTTTTCATCTGCCCAATTAAAGAATCAATTGTAATCATTGCGGGACCCCTTCCGTGCCATGTGAGTTCTAAATATTGGATATAACATTTCCCCCGGTTTCTGTGTACGGCAAGCAACCACCTCGAAAGACTTTGTTTGTAAATATCACTCACACAGTCTTTGATAAGCCTTGCGAACAGTTTGCGCCATCAAGATTCTGCGCTGGCTTAGGAACTCCATGTAGTCCATATTTTCGAAGTTATCCGGCAGAGCGTGTTCCTTGCAGGTTTTGCGATAACCTTCTTCGCCCAGTTTTTGGCGGTAATGAGAGACATAGTCTTGGGGCGCCTTATCTGAAATCTCGATGTTGGTGGCGTAGTCGAGATAGGTAAAGTTTGCGATCTGGTTCCGGTCACGGTCGCTGGTAAAACCAATGCCGGTCAGGTAGTTTTTCGGGAAAATGTGATGCTTGTCGATAGCATTCTTCGTTCCGCTGGAACCCAAGATGAAATACTTGGATACTGGGGTGTTGCTGAACAACATAGGAGTATTCAGCACGATCTGAGCTGCCACATACCCATACCACGCCGGAGAAATAGCCGCAGCGCTGTTCAGCTCGTTAGGTAGAGTCAAACTGAAATAATCGTCTGTGAAGTGTGTTTCGATTACACGGTCAATATAGGCAATGAACTCTGCCGCCGTATGAACATCACGCAGATCTGCAAATTGCTTTTCCACTTCGGACTCCGTGGAGCCAGTGTAGAAATATGTGATGGTGCTCATAAAGAACCACTTGCTGGTGCATTTCTTCAACTGCGCCGCATCCAGTTTGTAGTCGTATTTGGCGATCAGGTAAAGGACATAACTGAAAACGATAGCGTTGGACGATGCAATCAGCTTGTCGCTGATATATCCGGCCTCTGCCACGATGTTAATGAAACTGTGCCAGTTGTTAAGGTTCATGACCTTGTCCAAAGCGTCCTTGAAAATCTGGAGATTTTCATGCCGGACTTCATCAGAGAACTTTCCGGTCTCAAGATTTTTGCCTCTCAAAAGCATGTAGGCGTATCTCAACCGGGCACGCTTGAAACCAACGCCAACGGCCATGCGAATCAGATGAGAAGGTTCAATTGCCAAAAGTGTGTTGTAAGAGGTGTTGGCGGCTGGTACTCTGGATGCTGCTGCAAACGCATTGATCTTATTGCTGGTTTCATTCTCGTAAACGGAGATAAGAGTCTGAATGAAGTTGTTCTCCGTCAGACTCTGTCCGCCAGAATTGACTCTGACGAAAATATCTGCGACATCTTCTTCGTCTGCCGTGTAACTGATTTCCAGAGTAGGTAGAGAATAATCAGACAAATTCAGAAGCGCATTGATGTTATCTTCGATTCTATCTTCTTCCTCGTCTGTCAGCAAGGGGAGTTCTTTCTTACCGCGGCCTTCGTTGGCTTCCTTGATAAAATGTCGCCGCAGAGAACTGATGGAATTGTCCTCTTTTGCCAGGAACACATCACTGATGCGACTGATCCACTCGGTGTCCTTTTCGTATGCCTGGGACCACACGGCAAATTCGCGAGTCAGCGGATTATAGGAGATTTTTATTTCACGATCTGCGAAATTCTTGTCCTTCACCTTGACCGCATACATAGCCGCAACAAGGGCAGTCAAACGCTGCTGACCGTCAATGACGAGTTCCTTAGGTTCTTCATAGGTTTTTGAGTTATCTCCAATCGCGCTCTTTTTGCTCTCATAATCAACTGGAGACTCCCACAGCATGATATAGCCAATGGGATAGCCCTTGAGCATAGAGTCAAACAACTCACGAACTTTATTGTCCCTCCAAACAAAAGGACGCTGAAGATCAGGCAGACCGATGCGGCCATTGCGTACATCCTTGACCAAATCCCCGACTTTACTGGGGATATTCTTAAACAGTTCTTTTCCCATATAGATCTCCTAAAATCGTCTTTATCTGTTTATCGATTGTCAGGCACAATTTCCACGATATCCTCAATTCGGCAATCCAGCGCCGCACAAATCTTCACGAGTATCTCCGTGGTAACATGCCCGTTCCGCCCCATCTTAGTGACAGATGCTGGGCTGATACCAGCCTTTTCACATAGGTCTTTTTTCTTCATATCCTTATCGATAAGCAGCTTCCAGAGTTTTTTATAACTCACAGACATAAATATCTCCTCCGTACCGATATACGAAAAATGCTCTGCCGCTTGGCAGAGCATTCGGTCTATTGCAGCCATACTGCCAAGGCCTATTCCAACACTTGACAGCGTTGTTTGTAATGATAGCACATTTGGGCAGGAAAAGCAAGAAAATGATAAATCCGCACGAATTCCGACTCTGTTCAATTTCTTTTCAAATGCGAAAGAAACGGTTGAACCTCCGGGCAGTCAGAGCTACAATGCCAACACCTCATAGCAAGGACAAACTGACTGGAGGTCAAATAATGAATTATGAAGTAAACCCTTTTCAAGACTACGAATCGATCACCATCGATGAACTGAAGGATCAAGCTAACAGTCTACTGAATCTGGTAACGGAAGAACAACAGCCGCTGCGTGTATGCATGAACAACGGCAAGGAGTTCCTGTTGTGCCTTCAGGACCTACTCGCCCCTATCTGCGACGCTGACTTTCGCTTGATCCTGCTGTCAGCAATGCGGTATGCGATGGGCAGAAACACATATATGCCCGCAGTAGTTTCCGATTACATTAAGCGCCACATTCGATTTCTGGACGACAAGTTTCTTGCGTTGGCTACCGATGATATCCGGCGGCACCTTGAAGACTACGCAGAGCATGAGCCGAATCCGAATCTTTGGCAAGGCCTTTTGGGTGCACTTGAGACAGAGCAGAGAGAACGTGCCACTCGTCAGGCAAAGAAGAGTAGGTGCTGCCCGGCCTGCGGAAGGTCCTTGGAAGTCATGAGCATTACCGATAACAGGCATTCACCCGGCGGGTTCGATGTAATTGCTCACTGCCAGAACTGTCTCGCTGATTACGAATGGTTCTGTGATAAGGATGGCGGTGTCTCAGATATGAAGCAGTATTTCTTCGGGTAAGGCGAATGTACATTTCGGCAGGAGACTTTGGGTGTATTCCTTGTCTATAGCGGCTCAACCGTTGAACTATGCGCCAACTTCCGTAAA
>OHDF01000678.1_pt1 | contig 15970 bp, 10 predicted proteins | sample 1566911 | NCBI WGS metagenome assembly OHDF01 (sample SAMEA3879504, study PRJEB24766) | human gut metagenome | biome: human-associated habitat; feature: feces | place: USA | collected 1985/1987
CTTCGTCCTAAGCAGAGCGGATACCAACATAGTCCTTGTTTGATTTTACGGGTTACGCCGATCGTTTCCGTTTGGGCGCGGAACTGTGCCTTTTCGTATTCGTATTCCAGCTCGAGCAAGCGGCGTTGCTGTTGGAGCCATAAGATGGATGATGTGGGCATGGCGGTTCAGGATTCGGGATCAGTATGGGATGGATGTTCTGTTTTCAGGTCGGCACGGCTTTTGCTTTGGGTGACCAACCATACACCTCCGAAAACCAAAAGGACGGCTGCCCCCTGACTCCATCCGAATACTCCTAACCCTGTGGCTACGCTGACGATACAGGCCACGATGGGTTGCACGTAGTTGTACATGCTCACGATGGTGGGGCGCAGCAGTTTCTGTCCTGTCATCATCATGATATAAGCCAGATAAGTAGCCACGAAGACGACAAAGGCCGTTTCAAACCAAGTGGTTGCCGGGATTTCAGCCCATGGCAGTATGGCTAGGTCCTTATAAGTGAAAGGCAGGATGACGATGGTGGCGTAAGTGAACATCCATTTCATACAAGTCACCACGGTATATTTTTGTATTAGTTTCTTGAATATGGTCAGGTAGACGGCAAAGCTGCATTGGGCGGTAAGACACAGCAGGTCGCCTGTCAGGTTGCCGTTGCCTTTCTGGGCTGCGTGCCCGTTGCCTAAAATGAGCAGCAGGGCGCCGATGGCTCCGCAAAAAATCCCCAAGACCTTTTTGTTGGTCACCGGTTCTTTCAGGAACAGGGCGGCCAGAATCATGGTCACGATGGGAAGGGTGGTGGTGACGATGCTGGCGTTGACCGGGGATGTCAGGGATAGCCCTATCGTAAAGCAACATTGGTTGAACACGATGGCCAGCATACCGGCAAAGAAAAACATCAGTAAGTCCCGGGGAGCGACATCTTCTTTATGTCGGCCGAGAAGGGAAGTGAGCCAAAAGCATAAAGCTGCGCCGACCGCCCGGAAACTTACCAATGCCAATCCGCTGATGCCATGTGCCATGGCATCTTTGCCTAAGGGTGACATCAGTCCCCATGCCGCACAGGCCGCAAACATACAAAGGTGGCCTGTCAGGTTTTTATCTTTATACATCTTTCTTGAAATTACATGTATCGGAAAAACAACTGCAAAGTTAGTGCTTTCATCACAAATTTTAGCATCTTTCCGTTGCTTCTTTCTATGGGAACACTTATCTTTGCTAAGGCGAAGATAGGATTCGGTATGACTGTTCGCTATCTTCGGGTAAGAAGGATTCTGAAAAACGCAGACTATGGATAAGATAGGTGAGTACATACGGCGTATCGAGATCGACTCGCTTTGGAGCGGGCAGAAGCATATCGTGTGGGAATTGAACCGTAAGGTGAATATCCTGAGCGGTGTGAACGGGGTCGGCAAGAGTACGATTCTGAACAAAGTGATATTAAGGCTTTTGCAGGTGGTCAAAGACGGATGTCCGGCCAAGCCCGATGTGAAACTGACATACGAACCGGCAGACGCCGTGACGGTAAGGTTCGATGTGGTGCGGAGCTTCGACCGTCCTTTGGTCCACAGCAATTTGTTGGAAAAATTAGCGGATGACAGGGTGGCTACAGAGCTGGACTGGCAACTTTATCTCTTGCAGCGGCGTTTCCTGGACTATCAGGTCAATGTGGGCAACCGTATGATTGCATTGCTGACGAGCGGCGACCCCGAGGCACGGGAAAAGGCGAAAATGGCGGCTCAGGCCCGGGTGCAGTTTCAAGATATGGTGGACGAGCTGTTCAGCGAGACCGGAAAGAAAATCGTCCGTAGCAGCAATGAAATACAACTGGAGCAGTTCGGCGAGATACTTTCGCCTTACAAACTCTCTTCCGGCGAGAAGCAGATGCTCGTGATTTTGTTGACCGTATTGGTGGAAGACCGTCAGCCTTACGTGCTATTCATGGACGAACCGGAAATCAGTCTGCATGTGGAGTGGCAACAGAAGCTGATTACGCTGATACGTCAGTTGAATCCGAATGTCCAAATCATCCTGACGACGCATTCGCCGGCCATGATCATGAACGGATGGATGGATGCCGTGACGGAAGTGACCGACATTACACAATAATTTTCTGAGGAAGGGAGGGGAGCGTTATGGCCAAGAGATTGTCTGAGAACCTGACTTCTTTGTATCTGGGAGCGGCGCAGAGGTTGAAACCCAAAACGGCACGGCGGAAAATCGTGGTGTATGTGGAAAGTTACGATGATGTGTTCTTCTGGCGGACCGTATTGGATGATTTCGAGGATGACAGCCGTTATTTTGAAATCATGCTGCCTTCCCGCAGTACGTTGGGCAAAGGGAAAAAACTGGTGTTGACGAACAAGCTCGGCCCTCAACTGGGAAATTATATGATAGCCTGCGTCGATGCGGACTACGATTATTTGTTGCAGGGGGCCACGCCGACCTCACGGCTGATTAACAAAAATCCTTTCGTGTTCCATACTTACGCATACGCCATCGAGAACTACCAGTGTTATGCGGCGACGTTGCACCGTGTCTGTGTGATGGCTACGCTCAACGACCGTCAGATTGTAGATTTTGAGAGTTTCATGCAAGAGTATTCCCAAATCATCTGGCCGTTATTCGTATGGTCGGTTTGGGTATACCGGCGGAACCATTACCGGGAGTTTACTTTGACGGAGTTTGGCAATCATGTGAGTTTCAGTGATATTAATGTGTACCATCCCGAACAGACATTGGAACTTGTGCGGCGGAGGGTCAACCGGAAGATAGCTTGGCTGCAACGCCACTTCCCACAGGCGAAGAAAGATTACGAGAGGTTGAAGACGGAACTATTGGATTTGGGGGTCACTCCGGAGACGACTTATTTGTATATTCAGGGACATACGTTGTTCGACAACGTGATTTCCCCTTTGCTGGATCCTGTTTGTATTTTGCTGCGTAAAGAACGTGAGCGTGAAATCCGTAATTTGGCCGAGCACGACACACAGCGGCAAAACGAATTGTCGTGTTACCAACATAGCCAGAATTCCGTGGAAGACATGCTTCGGAAGAATGTAGGCTTTAAGGATGCACCGCCTTATAAATTGCTTGAACGGGACATCCGTCGTTTGTTAGACCGCATGGATGCCGGAACTACGCAAAATATTTATCCAGCTTCTTAATGAACATGTTTTGGCAGAACACGACCACACTGTCGCCTTCCTGAATTTGGGTCATACCGTTTACGTGCATACCTTCGCCGCGACGTACCAGTCCACCGATAGTAACTCCGGTGGGAAGGCCGAGGTCTTTCACGGGTTTCTTGGTGACCCTGGCTCCGGCTTTTACTTCAAACTCAGCCACATCGGCGTCGGCCACGGTCAGGCATTTCACGTTGGTAACGTCCGAATCCAACATCATCTGGTAAATATGACTGGCGGCAATCGTCTTTTTGTTGATGATGGTGCCGATATCCAATCTTTCGGCCATGGAGATATAGTCCAGATTGTCTATTAACGCCACGGTTTTCCGCACTCCCAGCCGTTTGGCCGTAAGGCAAGCCAGAATGTTGCTTTCGCTTTGTCCGGTCAGGGCCACGAAAGCTTGTGTGTGCTGTATACCTTCCGTAATCAGTAGCGAAGAGTCACGTGCGTCTCCGTTGATAACCATCACGTCGCTGTCTCCTAAAGCCTCGTTCAGCTCGTTGCAGCGGGCGGGGTCGCTTTCTATGATTTTCACTTCCATGTACCCTGGGACATTCAGGGCGGTGTGCATGGCCGTGCGTCCGCCTCCCATAATCATGACGTTTTTCACGTCTTCATAATGCTCTTTACCTACAATCTTTCGGATGTAAGGAATGTATTTCTTCGTGGTCATGAAATACACGATGTCGCCCAGTTGGAGCGTGGCATCGCCGTTCGGGATGACGTGATAACAAGTGTCCGGGCCGCACAGTATTTTCAGCGGGATGTTGAGGATTTCAGCGGTTTCACGCAACTTGATGCCCAGCATGACGAGTGCCCCGTCGTGCACTTCCCACCACTGTCTGACCCAACTGTGTTTGATACCTTCTATGATATCCCGTGCGGCCAGTATTTCCGGGAAGATGAGGGAGCTGATTCCCATGTTTTTAAAAAAGGTTTTGTATTCTTCGTCCAAGTATTCCGCATTGTCGATACGGGCTACTGTTTTCTGCGCTCCCAGTGTATGGGCCAGCATGCAACAGGTGATATTTTTCATTTCGTCGGGCATGACGGCGATGAACAATTCGGCATGTGCGGCTCCGGCTTCTTTCAGGCCGCTGATAGAAGTCGGTTTTACATTGAGGGTCATGAGGTCTACGTTGTCGGCGACTTTTGAAAGTTTGTCTTCGCTTTCGTCTATCAACGTGATATTCTGGCTCTCTTTGGCTAAGAGTTGTGCTAAATGTGTGCCTACAGCCCCGGCACCGGCAATGATAATCTTCATGGATTTACTTTTGTGAAATGGAACGGAGTTGTGACACAATGGCATCCCGGTCGATTCCGACGATTTGCCGTAGTTGTTCCACCGTGCCGTGTTCTACGAAATAATCGGGCAGTCCCATCCGTGTTACTTTAGGGAAGAAACCGTGGTCGGACATATATTCCAATACGGCAGACCCTAATCCTCCGCGGATGACTCCGTCTTCTATCGTGATGATTCGGGAGAAATGCCTTCCAACTTCGTATAAGATATTTTCATCCAACGGCTTGAGGAAACGCATGTCATAATGGGCTACCGTGAGAGGATGCCCTTCTTGTGCCTGTTGCTGCTCGAACAGGCGGATGGCCTCTGCCGCCGTATTGCCGATGGGGCCTAACGAAAGCAGTGCGATGTCTTTTCCTTCTTTAAGAAGTTGTCCTTTCCCCACTTCGATGGCTTCAAAATCACATTGCCAGTCGGTCAGCACACCCCGTCCGCGTGGGTAGCGGATGACGAACGGGCCTTGGTCTGGGAGCTGTGCCGTGTACATGAGCAGGCGCAGTTCTTTCTCGTTGAGTGGGGAAGACAGGATGAGGTTGGGGATGGGACGGAGTGCGGCCAAGTCGAATGCTCCATGATGCGTGGGACCGTCTTCACCCACCAGTCCTGCGCGGTCTAAACATAACACCACGTTAAGGCGTTCTATCGCAATGTCGTGGATGAGATTGTCATAGGCTCGTTGGGCAAAGGAGGAATAAATGTTGCAGAACGGGATGAGGCCGTCTTGCGCCATGCCGCCGGAAAAGGTGACGGCGTGCCCTTCGGCGATACCTACATCGAAAGCCCGGTCCGGCATTTCCTTCATCAGGACATTCATCGAGCATCCCGACGGCATGGCAGGCGTCACTCCGATGATTTTCGGGTTCATCCGGGCCAGTTCGAGTAAGGTCTGTCCGAAGATGTCTTGGTAACGTGGAGGCAGGTTGCTCGTGTCCGTCTGTATGCGTTCGCCGGTCTCCTTGTCGAATTTGCCCGGTGCGTGCCAGATGTCTGCCGCCTTCTCCGCCGGTTTGAATCCTTTGCCTTTGACGGTGTGTATATGAAAAAGTTTAGGACCTTTCATGTCTTTCAGGACCCGGAGTGTATGTACCAGTTCGATGACGTCATGACCGTCGCTGGGGCCGAAGTAGCGTATGTTCATACCTTCGAATACGTTCTGCTGGTTGCTGATAAGCGATTTCAGCGAGTTGTTGAAACGGATGAGTTGCTTCCGGCGCTCTTCGTTGAGCCAACCCCAGTTGAATAATTTACGGGAAGCGGCGAAACGCAGGCGGTTATAGAGGCTGCTGGTGTGGAGTTGGTGGAAATAATGGTTCATTCCTCCCACACTGCGGTCTATGCTCATATTATTGTCGTTCAGGATGATGAGAATGTCGTTCGGGGTAGAAGAAGCATTGTTCAGTCCTTCGAAAGCCAGACCGCCACTCATCGAACCGTCGCCGATGACGGCAATGATGTGCCTTCTTTTTTCATCCTGATTGGCCGAAGCCACCGCCATGCCCAAAGCGGCGGAGATGGAATTGGAAGCATGTCCGCAAGTGAAAGTATCATATTCACTTTCTTCCGGTGACGGGAAAGGGCGGATTCCCCCAAATTTGCGGTTCGTGGAAAAAGCCTCGCGACGCCCTGTCAGAATTTTGTGGCCGTACGCCTGATGTCCCACATCCCATACAATACGGTCGTATGGCGTATTGTAAACATAGTGTAAGGCTACAGTCAATTCCACCGTCCCCAGACTGGCAGCAAAATGTCCCGGGTTGCAGCAGAGCTCTTTAATAATGTCTTGCCTTAGTTCATCGCATACTTCCGGCAGTTGGTCTACGTCTAGTTTTCGTAGGTCTTCGGGGTAATTAATAGCATTTAGCAAGTTATATATCGGTTCATTCTTCATGATTCGAGGAAATTTAGCGCAAAAATACGAAAAGAAAGTATACTTTTGCCCACGAAACGTAATAAAATGTAGGAAAATCATGATGAACTTTCAAACATCTGTGGGATTGCCGGTCGGACTACCGCCTATCAGCCATATATCCCCTATTCTTTTGATGGGATCTTGTTTTGCTGAGAATATGGGAACTTTCTTGACAGAGGCCAAGTTTCAACTGGATTTGAATCCTTTCGGAATTCTGTATAATCCTTTGTCCATATCCTCAGCTTTGAAAGAGATTATTACAAAAAAAGAATATACGGAGAAAGATTTGTTTGCTTATAGAGGGCTGTGGCATAGTACTATGCATCATGGCTCTTTTTCGGCTATTACTCCAGAGGCTACGTTGCAGAATATCAATGCCCGTTTGCTGCAAGCCCATCAGACTGTGCCGAAGCTTGATTGGCTGATGTTGACTTTCGGAACGGCTTATGTTTATGAAGCAAAAGAGACAGGAAAGGTAGTCTCCAATTGTCACAAATTACCGGAGAATGATTTTAATCGCCGACTTTTGTCTGTGGATGAAATAGTAGATGAATACACTTCATTGATTACCGATATGGCTGCTTGCAATGCAACCTTGAAATTCTTGTTTACAGTCAGTCCCATCCGTCATATCCGGGATGGAATGCACGCCAACCAATTGAGTAAATCGACTTTGTTGCTGGCCGTCGACCGGTTGCAGCAATCGTTCCCGGAACAAGTTTTCTACTTCCCCTCTTATGAAATCGTATTGGATGAATTACGCGATTATCGCTTCTATGCGGATGATATGTTGCATCCGTCTCCGTTGGCAGTCCATTACCTTTGGGAACGCTTTTCCGAAACCTTCTTTTCCGCTGAAACAAAGCAGGTTATCCGCGAAGTAGAAGACATCCGCCGGGACTTGGCGCACAAGCCCTTTCATCCCGGGTCCGAAGCGTATCAACGCTTTTTAGGACAAATAGTGTTAAAAATAGAACGACTTATCAGAAAATACCCGTACTTAGATTTTCAAAAAGAAACAGAACTATGTCATACGCGATTGAATCCATAGCCCAAAGTATCGGCGCCCGCCGTGTGGGTGAATATGAAGTGACTATCGATTGGCTCTTAACAGATAGCCGTTCCCTGAGTTTTCCGGAAGAAACCCTTTTCTTTGCATTAACCACCAAACGCAATAGTGGAGTCCGCTACATCCCCGAACTGTACGACCGGGGTGTCCGAAACTTTGTGATCTCCGAGGAAGAGTTTAAACAAGTTGAGAATGGAGAGTTGAGAATTGAGAGTGCTATGCAGGATGATGATGCGCAGCCAATTCTCAATTCTCAACTCTCAACTCTCAATTTCCCCTCAACTCTCAATTTCCTCATCGTTCCCAACCCTCTGAAAGCATTGCAGAAACTGGCTGAGGTACATCGGGAGAGGTTTAATATTCCTGTAATCGGTATCACCGGAAGCAATGGAAAAACCATTGTGAAAGAGTGGTTGCACCAATTGCTGAGTCCGGACCGTTGTATCGTCCGTTCTCCGCGTAGTTATAATTCGCAGATTGGTGTTCCATTGTCTGTGTGGCAACTTTCCGAAGAAGCAGAATTGGGAATTTTCGAGGCGGGTATTTCTGAGATGGGGGAAATGGGGGCATTGAAACGGATGATAAAGCCTTCTATCGGTATTCTGACGAATATCGGTGGTGCTCATCAAGAGAACTTTTTTTCATTGCAGGAGAAGTGCATGGAAAAGCTAACCCTTTTCAAAGATTGTGATGTCGTGATTTATGATGGTGATAATGAGCTGATTAGCAATTGTGTGGCGAAATCAATGCTGACTGCACGTGAGATTGCCTGGAGTCGTACGGATATTGAACGTCCCTTGTACATCAGCCGTGTGACAAAGAAAGAAGACCATACCGTTATTGCTTACCGTTATCTGAATATGGATAACACTTTCTGTATTCCTTTCATCGACGACGCCTCCATCGAAAACGTACTAAACTGCTTGGCTGCCTGCCTTTACTTGATGACTCCCGCCGATCAGATAACGGAACGCATGGCACGTCTCGAACCGATTGCCATGCGCCTTGAAGTGAAAGAGGGAAAGAATAACTGCCTATTGATTAATGATAGCTATAATTCGGATCTGGCCTCTCTGGATATAGCTCTTGACTTCCTGGTACGCCGTTCTGAAAAGAAAGGACTGAAACGTACGCTGATTCTGTCGGATATTCTGGAAACAGGACAGAGTACTGCCACGCTTTATCGGCGTGTAGCCCAACTGGTGCAGAGTCGGGGTATTGATAAATTGATAGGAGTAGGGCCGGAAATCTCTTCGTGTGCCGCTCGTTTTGACGACGGGATAGAACGTTATTTCTTCCCTAATACCGAAGCGCTTCTTAAATCGGAACTGCTCAAATCCCTTCATTCGGAAGTGATTCTGATAAAGGGTTCTCGTGTGTTCAACTTTGATCTGGTGTCCGAAGCGCTCGAACTGAAAGTGCATGAAACGATACTGGAAGTAAATCTAGGCGCGATGGTGGAGAACTTGAATCATTACCGCTCCATGTTGCGCCATCCTGAGACGAAAATGATCTGCATGGTGAAGGCGTCGGCATACGGAGCCGGTTCATACGAGATAGCCAAGACTTTGCAGGAACATCATGTTGACTACTTGGCTGTGGCGGTAGCCGATGAAGGTTCCGAACTGCGCAAAGCGGGTATCACGTCCTCTATCATCATCATGGATCCGGAGCTTACAGCGTTCAAAACGATGTTTGACTATAAACTGGAGCCGGAAGTTTATAATTTCCATTTGCTTGATGCGCTGATTAAAGCCGCAGAAAAGGAAGGGATCACCAATTTCCCTATTCATGTGAAACTGGATACGGGAATGCATCGGCTGGGTTTTGAAGCGGAAGATATTCCCTTGCTTATCCGTCGCTTGAAGAATCAGAATGCGGTAATTCCCCGTTCGGTATTCTCTCATTTCGTAGGCAGTGATTCTCCTCAATTTGACGCTTTCACCCGGCAGCAAATCGAATTGTTTGAAAAAGGCTCGCAAGAATTGCAGGCGGCTTTCTCGCATAAGATTTTACGCCATATCTGCAATACGGCAGGAATCGAGCGTTTTCCCGGAGCACAGTTTGACATGGTACGGCTAGGTATCGGACTTTACGGAGTGAGTCCGATAGACAACTCGATTATACATAATGTCAGCACGCTCAAGACAACCATACTTCAGATTCGGGATGTCCCCGAAGAAGATACGGTGGGATATAGCCGGATGGGACACTTGATACGTCCGTCCCGTATAGCCGCTATCCCTATCGGTTATGCCGATGGCCTGAACCGACACTTGGGGCGTGGAAATGCTTACTGTCTGGTGAACGGCAAGAAAGCACCTTATGTGGGCAATATCTGCATGGATGTCTGTATGATAGACGTTACGGACATCGACTGCCGTGAAGGTGACCAAGCTATAATCTTCGGTGACGACCTGCCGATCACAGTATTGTCCGACAAGCTGGATACGATTCCGTACGAAGTGCTGACTAGCATATCGACGCGGGTGAAACGGATATATTATCAGGATTAGTTCACCACAGAGGACACGGAGTTTTTTCAAAGATACAAATCAGATACTGAGGATACTGACAGCGTATTATGAAAAAAGGACTCTGTGCCCTCTGTGTCCTCTGTGGTGAATAAAAATCTGTGTTAATCCGTGTGATCTGTGATGAAAATAATTATCTTTGTACCGACTAATAAAAACCTCTTTATCAAATAAACTTATGACAAACTTATTATTGTTAGGCTTTTTGCCTAGTGGGTCCGAATGGATTATTATCGCTTTGGTTATCCTTCTTCTTTTTGGCGGAAAGAAAATTCCTGAATTGATGCGTGGCTTGGGAAAAGGAGTGAAGAGCTTCAAAGACGGAGTGAATGATGCGAAAGAGGAAATAAATAAGGCAAAAGAAGACCTGGACAAACCGGCGGACTCAAGTAAGTAAAGCAAGTACGGATGGCAGAAATGACCTTTTGGGATCATTTGGATGAACTGCGCAAGGTACTTTTCCGGGTGATCGGAGTTTGGTTTGTATTGGCAATAGGTTATTTTATTGCTATGCCTTACCTTTTTGATCATGTGATATTGGCGCCTTGCCACAATGATTTCATATTCTACGATTTATTACGGCATATCGGTCAGGCGCTTGATTTGACCGATGATTTCTTCACACAAGAATTTCAAGTGAAGCTGGTCAATATCAACTTGGCGGCTCCTTTCTTTATACATATGTCGACAGCCTTTTGGATGTCGGTAGTCACTGCCATGCCTTATCTTTTCTTTGAAGTATGGCGCTTTATCGGTCCTGCCCTTTATCCCAATGAAAAGAAAGGAGTGCGTAAAGCTCTGACAGTTGGAACGGTGATGTTCTTTGTTGGTGTTTTGCTGGGTTACTTTATGGTTTATCCGTTGACGCTCCGTTTTCTTTCCACCTATCAGTTGAGTGCGGAAGTGGAGAACATTCTGTCGCTCAATTCCTATATCGACAATTTTATGATGTTGGTACTCTGTATGGGGCTAGCTTTTGAATTGCCGTTAGTGACCTGGCTGCTATCCCTGCTGGGAATAGTCAATAAGTCTTTCTTGCGGAAGTACCGTCGCCATGCGATTGTCATCATTGTGATAGCTGCTGCCATTATTACTCCGACAGGCGATCCGTTTACATTGAGTGTTGTCGCTATTCCGCTTTATCTGCTATACGAAATGAGTATCCTGATGATAAAGGATAAGAAGAAAACCGAAGAGGAAATAGAAGATGAAATTGCCCTGTCAGAAGAGTGAAGCGATAGAATCTTATGAATTACTTCTAGCAGTCTGCAAGGCGGGAGAGGATGAACTGACCGTTGGTTACAAGCAGATGCGCGACTTGCTCGAACGTATTTGCCGGGCGCAAATGCAGAGCAGCAGTTTGCAAATGACCGACCTCTCGGCGCGAATCAGTTTTATTGCTGCCAAGACCGGACTTTCGGTAGGAGAGCAGAACCGGCTTCATACTTTCCGCCTGACTTCCAATCAAATCCTGAACCGCTGTCTCGAACCGAACAGGGAAAAACTCTTGCGGGATGTTAAAACACTGGCCTTTCTGGTCCGCAAACTTTCGGGAGAGAATATTCCGGATGAGTTATACCGTTTGTTTCCCCGTGCGGACGCTACCTATCTGGTTGCCCCTCCTGCCTGTGAACGAGTTCGGCGAATGCGTGTCTGTTTTCAATATGCGGACGAACAATATCTGTATGTGACTCCTTTGGACGAAGTCTCGGAGAGACCCTATCTTGTCCGCTATAATATACCTCAAATAAACGAAGAGTTTGCAGAAACCTGTAAGCTGCTTTGGCAACATGCCCAGATGAATCTGCTTGACGTTGCGATAGATGAGGCGGGAATCCTTACCCCTTCTTTTATCGTTCTCGAACCGGATTATCTGATTGATATCAGTTCGCTTGCAGAGTGTTTCCGCGATTACGGACACCATCCGGGAAACTACTTCCTTTCCCGAATGCAACCGATTGAGAATGCCCGTCCCCTGTTACTGGGAAATATTGCCAATCTCTTTCTGGATGAATGGATTCATGCGCCGAACGAGGATATTGATTATCGGACTTGTATGCAAAAGGCTTTCCGCCGCTATCCCATCGAATTGGCGGCTTGCCCCGATTTGCGGGACAGAGAGAAGGAACGTCAATTCTTTGATGATTGCAAATTGCATTTCGAGCATATCCGCGAAACGGTGAATGATACTTTTCATACTGCCGGATACGAATTGGACAAGACGGATGCGGTGCTTGAACCTTCTTATATCTGCGAAGCGCTCGGACTGCAAGGTCGCCTTGATTATATGCAACGGGATATGTCCTCCTTCATTGAAATGAAATCGGGTAAAGCTGACGAGTACGCTATCCGCGGCAAGGTGGAACCGAAAGAGAACAACAAGGTGCAGATGTTGCTTTATCAGGCAGTATTGCAATACTCTATGGGGATGGATCACCGGAAAGTAAAAGCCTATTTGCTTTATACCCGTTATCCGCTTCTTTACCCTTCACGGCCTTCTTGGGCAATGGTGCGCCGTGTGATTGATTTGCGCAACCGGATCGTAGCCGATGAATATGGTATCCAGTTGCATAACAATCCGGAATATACTGCACGGAAGTTAGAGGAGATCAATGCTTCCACATTGAATGAACGTGGCTTGCGAGGACGTTTCTGGGAAACCTATTTGCGGCCGCCCATTGATCGCTTTCAGGAGAAGTTGCAGAGGCTTTCCGCCATAGAAAAGAGCTATTTTTATGCGGTCTATAACTTTCTGACGAAAGAACTTTATACTTCTAAGTCCGGTGATGTGGATTATGAAGGGCGTACGGGTGCGGCTTCCTTGTGGCTTTCCACATTGGCCGAGAAATGCGAAGCCGGTGAGATTATCTATAATTTGCGGATTCGTGAAAATCATGCCGCCGACGAGCATAAAGCTTATTTATTATTGGTACGTTCCGATTTCGAAGAAAAGGAACTGCCGGAGACAGTAGCGGACAATGATATACAAAACGTACTTCCTAATTTCCGTCAAGGTGATGCCATTATCCTCTATGAACGAAACTGCGGGACGGATAATGTAACCAATAAAATGGTATTCAAGGGCAATATCGAACATCTGACCGATTATGAAATAAGTATTCGCCTTCGGGCTACACAGCAGAATCCTTCGGTGCTCCCTGCCGATAGCCTTTATGCGATAGAACATGACACGATGGATACGACATTCCGCTCTATGTATCAAGGATTGTACGCTTATCTCTCTGCAACACAGGAACGTCGCGACTTATTGCTGGCCCAGCGTCCGCCGAAGTTCGACGAATCATTGGATTCTCTTGTTTCACAGGCGAAAGACGACTTCACCCGTGTCGCATTGAAAGCGCAAGCCGCACAAGATTATTTTCTTCTTATCGGTCCTCCGGGAACCGGAAAGACCTCTTGTGCCTTAAAGAAGATGGTTGAAACATTCCATGCGGATAAAGGCGCTCAAATCCTTCTGCTTTCGTATACGAACCGGGCTGTCGACGAGATATGCAAATCGCTTGCTTCCATTCGTCCTGCCGTTGATTTTATCCGTGTGGGAAGTGAATTGTCGTGCGACGAGACTTACCGCACTCATCTGATAGAAAACGAATTAGCCTCCTGCAACCGCCGTTCGGAAGTTTACGAGCGTATTCGGAGTTGCCGCATCATTGTAGGAACCGTAGCGGCTATTTCCGGCAAACCGGAATTGTTCCGTCTGAAACATTTTAATGTTGCCATTATAGATGAAGCTACACAGATATTGGAACCTCAGCTATTAGGCATTCTTTGTGCACGTGGCGAAGAGGGTGGGAATGCCATTGATAAATTTATCCTGATTGGCGACCATAAGCAACTTCCTGCCGTTGTGCTGCAAAGTTCTGAACAGTCCGCTATCTACGAGGAGTCCTTGATGTCTATCGGACTGACCAACTTGAAAGATTCCCTGTTCGAACGTCTATACCGCAACTGCACCGCTCGTCAGTCATCCCTGACCTCTCATCCTTCCTACGATATGCTTTGCCGTCAAGGTCGTATGCATCCCGAAGTGGCTCTGTTTGCCAACCGTGCTTTTTATGGAGGGCGTCTGATTTCCGTCGGATTGCCTCACCAACTGGAAGACTCCGATACTGTTTGTCGTCTGGCTTTTTATCCTTCCATACCGGAGAAGACAGGAACATCTACGAAAATAAACCATTCGGAAGCCCGTATTGTAGCGGATTTGGTTGCCCGTATCTATGAGGATTGCCGGATAGATTTCGATGAGGCGCGTACGTTGGGAATCATTACCCCTTACAGAAGTCAGATAGCACTGATTAAAAAAGAAATAGCCGCATTGGGCATTCCGGCTCTGAACCGGATTATGGTTGATACTGTCGAGCGTTTTCAAGGGAGCGAACGGGATGTAATCATCTATTCCTGTTGCATCAACAGTTATTTTCAATTAAAGTTTGTATCGAATTTAACAGAAGAAGACGGTACGCTGATTGATCGTAAACTGAATGTAGCTCTTACCCGTGCGCGAAAACAGATGTTTGTGACAGGAGTCCCTAAGTATCTGAAGTCCAATCCACTCTACGAAAGTTTATTAAATTTAATGGAGTATAAAGAGTGATTTGCTAATTTTTGCAGATGTTAGTTTTTATTCTCTCTTTATGCGATTCATTAACACCTCTATGTTGAACAAACGCCTATATTTGCAACACGTTTTTTTCATAGAGATTTAGATTTAAGGTTAGAAGAATTGTGGAAGTCGTGAGACTTCCCTTTTTTTCATCTTAACGTTTACTATTCTTCATTATGAGAATGCAATGACACTTCATCTCAAGTGTTGCAATTGAAAATATTGCAGGAAGATGGTGCAGAATAAGTAAACCTAAAAAGCCTTCTTCGTGAGAAGAGGCTTTTTTATTTTTTCATTTTTCATTTTTTTGAATAATTGGTTAAAAACAAAAGAGTAACTCGGCGACGAGTTACTCTTTTGTTTTTAACGATTCTATCTGTTCGAATAGATTTACTCTAATACGATAGGTTTGTATTTCGGAACTAATGCCTTCATGATAACCCAACCCAACAGATAAGCTACTGCACATACGCAGAAGATAACGAAATATCCGGCTGGTTTGCCTTCGAATCCCATGAATGTCATGGCTGGGTGTACGAATTGTGCTCCTTGTTCGAGTAATTCTTTTGTCATTTCCACCTCTTTGCCGTCAACCATCGTTGTTCCGGAAGCATATACGAACAAGTTACCTGCCACTTTCTGAAGAATCATAGAGCCTACGCCTCCTGCCATACCACCTATACCGGTGATACTTGCAATAGCTGTTCTTGGGAACATATCGCCTACGGTAGAGAATATATTGGCCGACCAGGATTGATGAGCAGCTCCACCAATACCGATTAAGATAACCGGGAACCATGGAGAAACAGTACCTAACGGTTGTGCTAACAGTACAACCAGCGGGAAGAAGGCGAAGATTAGCATCGCTTTCATACGGGCTGCATACGGATTCATACCTGTTCTGTTGATGAAGATAGTAGGTAATTTACCACCATAGATAGATAACATAGTCACTGCATAAAGCGTAAAGATCAACGCCATACCCAGCGGGTCGGAGGTTTTGATACCGAATTGTGTATTCAGATAAGACGGAGTCCAGAAAAGGAAGAACCACCATACGCCGTCAGTCATGAACTTACCGAAGACAAAGGCCCATGTTTGTTTGTAGCTGAAACATTGCCAGAACTTCATTCTCTTTTCATCTTTTTCGTCTGTCATTGGAGCACTGCCTGCTTCGCGATTATCTTGCTCGATGTAGTCAAGCTCTGCCTGATTGACATGTTTGCTTTTCGACGGGGCATCATACATAAACACCCAGAATCCCATCCAGATAAAGCCAAGTCCACCAATTACGATAAATGCCATTTCCCAACCCCATACTTTAGCTAAAATAGGAATAGTCAGCG
>OHDF01000690.1_pt1 | contig 15739 bp, 10 predicted proteins | sample 1566911 | NCBI WGS metagenome assembly OHDF01 (sample SAMEA3879504, study PRJEB24766) | human gut metagenome | biome: human-associated habitat; feature: feces | place: USA | collected 1985/1987
TTTTGCCTTAATGGTAATAATTTATTATTTATTTATAAAACACTTTATATAATGGTAATATTTTACTGTGTATAGTAATATTTATCGAATGCCTTTAATAAAAGAATGGAATGATGTATACTGATATAACACTATAATGGAAGATAATTAAAGGAGCAACCATCAATGACCAAAACATTTAGAAATTTAAAATTATCCCAAAGATTATTTCTCATTATTATTATTCTTTTTCTTATTCCTTATCTACTTCTTTTTTCATTAGCATACTCAAGGGCTGAAAATATAATCAGGAATAAAATAAGAACTATAGAAACGGAAAACATGAAACAATCATGCAATACCGTCAATAATTTGTGTACCAACATAATTAATGCCTCCGATTATTTATTATCGTTAGACAACTACTCATCATTAAATACTTTATCTTCATCGAAAAATTATGAGTACCTGATGGCATATAAAACGCTTGATAATTTAATACAAAATATAAATAATACCCTATTGAATTCTAACGGTGAAATCAGTATATTTTCCAGCAATGAACTTTTATACTCAACAATACCTAATGCTGCACTAGATTATGAATCATTCTATAAAGAACAAACCAACAATATATCACACTTTTCAAATGTTCATGAAAGCTATAACGCTTTTATGAAAAAAGGAAAATTTATTTCATATATTAAAACAATCCCATCACTGAATAATGGGACAGATCCTTTTTATCTTGTAATATCTTATCCATGTAAAGCATTTGAAAGCACCTTAAATACAGCTTCTGGAACTATGCAATTATTTGATAACAATCAAAATCAGATTTGTTCAACATCCTATACCATTCCTCAGGGTGAATTTCATGAAACCATGAGCATAAGTATTTCAGGCTGGAAGCTTGTTGACACCTTTTCATCAGATGCAATATATAAAGATATATATGGTTTAAGAGTATTTACATTTATGGTTTCAGCATTTTTATTTGTTATTTGTTTGGTTGCAACTTTTATCGCAATATCAATTCAATTAAAACCATTAATGAAGCTAAAAAGACAGATGCAGCTTGTTTCTCTTGGAAACCTTGATGCACATCTCCCTGCTACAACATCAAACGATGAAATAAGCAGTTTATCAAAAACTTTTAACGGCATGATAGAGGAAATATCCTCTCTGTTAGATGAAATCAAAATAACGCAAAAAAGAGAAAGCGAACTACGATTCGAGATGCTTTTGGCTCAGATCAATCCGCATTTTTTATTCAATACCTTAAATTCGATTAAGTGGATGTCTGTTGTAGCTCATACAGATAATATCACAAATACTATTACATCACTTGGGCGTTTACTTGAAATAAGCATGAATAAAGTCAATGATTACCTTCCTCTTGATGAAGAGTTAACAAACATAAAGAGCTACATACAAATACAAAAATTGCGATACCCAGGTCGTTTTGAAGTCAACTATAGCTTTGATGAGAAAATACTATCCATCTATACTCTGAAGCTAATCCTTCAGCCTATTGTTGAAAACTCTATCATTCATAATATAGAGCATACTGACTATCTGATCATCGAGATAACAGGCGAATTATCTAATGGGAATATAATCATACATGTAAAAGATAATGGAATAGGTATACCAGACGCAAAATTAAAACAAATACTACACAAAGCTGAAAATAATTCTACCGGAAAATTATTTTCCGGAATCGGTATATATAATGTACAGGAAAGAATACAGCTTGCCTATGGATATGACTACGGCTTGAAATATAGCAGTGACGGTCATTCTTATACCGATGTCGAAATTACATTTCCAGTAACTAAACAACCTCGTACTTTTTAACAAAACATTCCAGGAGGTATTAAATAATGCTTAAAATACTAATTGCTGATGATGAACCACTTGTACGTGCCGGCATTAAATCTGTTATTCCCTGGCAGCAACATGGTTTTGAAGTAATAGGTGAGGCTGAGAATGGATTAGAGGCCTACAATAAAATAATATCTTTAAAACCGGATATTTTAATAACTGACATAAAAATGCCACAAATGGATGGTATTGAACTGTTAAAAAAAATCAAAAAAGATAAAATACATATTCAAAGCATAATACTTAGTTGCTTTGATGAGTTTGATATGGTTCGTGAAGCTATGAAATATGGTGCAAAAGACTATATATTGAAACTTTCCATAGAACCGCAGAAAATACTTGATGTATTGGACGAAATAAAACAGAATATGGCTGTAGATGAACCTCAATCCGATCAAATTGTATTAGATGATAGCGACATAAAGTATTTATTCATTCGTAAATTAATTAATCATGGTTTTACGTCTGAAGAACAGGTGAATAACGTAATACACAATATACACTTTTCTGCATCGCTGAATCACTATAAACTTACCATGTTTTGTATAACAAAAAACGACATGGCACAATTAGGTTCTGATGACAACAAATTATTATATAATCTTCTTGACCAGATTTGTCAGCGTTTTAAAGGACACGAGCTTATACTAATTAAAACAAACCGATATCTGCTGGTACAAAATGATGAAAATAACGAATTTTTATACAGACAAATTTCTGCATCTATAAATCAGTTTGCAAATGGAACAGTATTATTCGGACAAAGTTCTTTCTTTGATTCATATACGGATTTTAGTATTGCACAGCAGCAGGCTCTTTCTGCACTCAAAACATGTATGTTTTACCAGGAAGACTCTATTTTGTCATATGAACAAATTCTCAATAATTCAGTACTGCAAATTAGTCGTGAAAATGAAAAAACTCTACATATTGCCCTATCATCTAGAGATGCGGACAAATCAATCAATGAAATAACAAGCCTACTAAGAGTTGTAACAAACGCAAAATATCCGCTAGAACAGATACAATCATATCTGGACGAGCTTTTAAGCATCTATATTAGCGTATCACGGGAAAACAATTTTTCTGTTAAGCATTTATTTCAAAACTATTTAGACAAAATCAATGACATCAGCCTATTTCATAGCTTTTCTGATTGTAAAAATAGCTTCGTTGATTTTACTAATGATTTTATAAATTATCTTTATTCTTTAGCACCTCATGAGAGGTACGAAATTGTAAAAATTAAAGAATATGTTCAACTGCATTATATGGAAAATATTGATTTAAACCTCATATCGGAGCTTGTTAATATAACTCCATCTCATTTGAGTAATCTATTTAAAAAAGAAACAGGTGAGAATTTTACTACTTATTTGACAAGAATTCGTATGAATGAGGCACACCGCCTTTTGTTGCAGCCAGATACACTAATATATGAGGTTGCAGAAAAAACCGGTTACGCAAACTCAAGTTATTTTGGAAAGGCTTTTAGAAAATACTATGGTATGTCTCCCGAAGAGTTTAAGGTTCAAAACCTAAATCGGCCTTCAGAAAATTCTGATATGTCACCATATAAAACAAATAGCCAATAGTAATCTATTGAAAAAGCCCGTGGCATAATCCACAGGCTTTTTCCATTATCTGAAGCAGCTCAAAGCTTTACTGATTCTTCAGACCATTCAATCTATTCAAATTATACTCCACCTACATTGAACAAATAGTATCACTTCACAAACGGTACCAGTGTGAACTTAAACAGAAATTCATTCTCGTCAAACTGATACTTTTTAAGTACTTCAGGCCCGCAGCTGTTTGAACCAATTCCATTTAAAGCGTAATCAATACAAAGCACTGTGCTCTCACTTGCAACCAGCTCAAAATTATGTGCTGAATTTTCAAGCATCTCCTGTGTATAAGATGATGCGTTAAAAGAGAATGGATTCTCTGAAACTGCAGTAATTCCAAATTTCGGACTGTTAACAGTCACATAATCACAATCATAATGGCTGCCATTCTCCTGAGGTCTGATATAGTCCTCGTGTAAATCATCTACATGTGCTCTGAAAAGACCGTGATATGATGATTTATTTTTATCTATATAGCTCTCCTTCGGTCCCATACCAAAATACGCTGTATCATCAAGTCTACTATCAAGAAACAGTCTGATACCAAATCTAGGAAGTACCGGGAACTCACTATCCTTAACAGCTTCCATAGTTGATGAAATTCTTCCATCGTCACATATTTTCCAGGTAATCTGTACATCAAGTATTTTCTGCACAGTTGCAGCTACAACTGATGCATGACTCATTACAATAATTCCATACTTATTTTGAAGTGCTTCCACCTTGTAAGCATGTGTATATGCTTCATCATAATGAGCTTTCTTCCACTCTGCCTTAATATACATGTCATTATCTGTCGGAGCTCTCCAGATATTTAACTCCATAGGCTTGTCTAAATACTCTCTGCCACCAAACTTTATCTGCTCAAACAGACCTGTCTTTTTACTGACAACATATGTAAAATCATTACCTGTGACTATAAACTCATTATCATTTTCGTCCAGCTGGATTTCTGAGCCCTTCTGCTCTTGTTCAAGCAGCCTGGCAACCATGGTATTTCTGCTATCCTGATTATCCAACTTCAATTCATCGAATCCCAATACCTGCTTTTTCTCCATAAGAGGGATTTCTTTTTTCAGCATATAGGTTAGCTTTAGGTAAATACGTCCAACTTCCGGAACAGCTATATTCAATGTGGTTTTACCATCACAGTGTGGTGCAGCACTAAAGGATTTAAGCTTGCCTTTTTGTATTGAAAGGCCATCCTGTGTCACTTCATATGCAATATCTATATAATCCTTTAAATCATCAAAATCCATATAGTTATGAAGTATAAGTTCAGCGGTCTTTTGATCATATGAGACTATTCTTGCCGGTCGATGTACATTTTTGTATTCTAATAGTCCGGTGTGTGGTGTTCTGTCCGGATAAACAAGTCCATCCATACAGAAATTACCATCATGTATCTTCTCGCCATGATCTCCACCATAAAAGTATTTTGTCCTGCCATCATCAGACTTACCATGTGCTATCGCATGATCACACCACTCCCACACAAATCCGCCGCACATCAGATCATTATCCTGAATCATATGGAAATAATCTTCAAAATCTCCCGGTCCATTTCCCATACTGTGGCAATACTCTACGAGCAAAAATGGCTTACCGGCATCCCTCTTTAGATATTCCTCAATCTCATCAAATGTCGGATACATCCTGCTATATATATCAAGATTATCATAATTATATGTCACATCATAATTGCGGTAGCGCGCACTCTCATACTGTGTAATTCTATCCGGGTCAAAGCTTTTTGTCCACTCAAGTGCCTTTTCGAAATTACAGCCATATGCACTTTCATTTCCCATAGACCACATAACTATACAGAATCTGTTTTTATCTCTCTGTACCATCAGTTTAACTCTGTCAAGTATAGCAGCGTCCCATTTTGGATTATCTGCTATCGTCTCATTCCAACGCTTGAATCTGTTATAATCTGTATCTTCTTTTCTGTATATCATAAATGGTCCATGAGCCTCTATATCTGCCTCATCAATAACCATAAATCCATACAGATCACACATCTGATAAAAGTACGGTGCATTAGGATAATGACTGGATCTGATTGAATTAAAATTGTGCTGTTTCATCATCATCAAATCCTTCTTAAGCTGCTCTACACTGATTGTAAAGCCTGTCTCAGGATCAGAATCGTGCCTGTTTACACCACGAAATTTAATCTTCTCTCCGTTAAAATAAATGACACTGTCAATTATTTCAACTTTTCTAAGTGCTATATAATCCGAAATCACCTCATTGTCTGATTCAAAAATGATGCTATATAAATATGGATTCTCCGTATTCCACAATACAGGATTTATGATTTCCAGCTGTACCACACCATTCTCACAGATCTCAGACACTGCTACACACGCTCCGGCTTTGTCCTCAATCCTGATTTTTGTATATACAGGCTTTGAAAATCTGATATCTACTGAAATCTTTGCGTTTGCACCATCTACGTCCGTTCTTATATAGTAATCACGTATAGCGCATTCAGGTCGTTTCAATATATATACATCTCTGTAAATTCCGCTCATTCGGAATTTATCCTGATCCTCCAGATAAGAACCATCACACCATTTTAACACGAGTACAGCTAATGTGTTTTCCCCATTAACGAGATATTCTGTCACATCAAACTCTGCTGTGGCATGTGATACCTGACTGTATCCGATATAATGTCCATTGAGCCAGACATAATAACAGCTGTCAACCCCTTCAAAATTCAAAAAGGCTTTAGGAGCATTATCATCTTTTTCATATACAAAATGATTCACATAAGCTCCACAAGGTATATCATGAGGTAAATAAGGTGGATCAAACGGGAACGGATAACGGATATTTGTATACTGATGATTATCATATCCCGACATCTGCCACACTCCGGGAACTTTAATTGAATCAAAAGCTGCGGTGTCGTATCCCATCTCATAAAAATTGTCTGTCAAATCATAAATACTATTGAAATACTTAAATTTCCAGTTGCCATTAAGAAGCTGAAGCCTGTCAGATTCTTCTCTATGCTCGATAAGATTATTCATCTTTTCAGATGCCGGGATATAGTATGCTCTTGCCGGCAATGTATTATCATGAAGCACACTCAAATCCTCATAAAATCGTGAAACTATCATACTTAAAAACCTCCTTAACAGTTGTCCTACTCTATATAAATATTACCCTCTAAATCAACCTTTTGTCCATAAATATAAATAGACAAAACATGCATAAAATGCTACAATACAAGCGGAGGTGTATAATGTATATTAACACGGGATATTTGAATCATTCACATAAAGATTTTAAAGATAAAAGCCGCCCTCTGATTGTAGGAAGCTGCGGAACCTATCGCCTGTCACAGCATCCTAAGATGCCTACATACAGGCCCAGAGGAAGACTGGATTACCAGATTATATACATATCATCCGGTCTTGTTCATTTCCACTTTGACAATCCTGAAAATGAGACAATCATTCCAGCAGGACATATAGTGTTATTTCGCCCAAAAGAGCTTCAAAAATATGAATTTTATGGTAAGGATAAGACTCAGATATATTGGCTTCACTTTACCGGAAGCGACGTAAAAAACACTTTAAGAAAATACGGATTTACAGACAATAAAAGAGTCTTTAATGTTGGAACGTCTCTTGAATATGAACAGGTTTTCAAAAGGATTATTACAGAGCTTCAAAGATGTCAGGACAATTATGAGGAAATGCTCATGCTTTTGCTACGACACCTTTTGATTATATTTAACCGTAAAATAACAACTGAGCATGTAATCAGAAATGAATTCCTTGACAGCCAGATGGATACAGCAATTACATATTTCAATACAAACTACAACCGCGCTATTAACGTGGAGGAATATGCTTCATCAATTGGTATGAGCATAAGCTGGTTTATTCGAAGCTTTAAAAAATACACAGGTAGTACACCAATACAATTTATCACATCACTCAGGATGACAAATGCTCAGGTGCTGCTCGAAACGACATCCTACTCTATAAACGAGATTGCAGGCATTGTCGGATACAATAATCCACTATACTTCAGTCGATTGTTCCATAAACAAAAAGGATGTTCTCCTTCTGAATACAGAGCCAGAAATACATAATAAAAAGACAAAAGCAGGAGCAAATGCTCCTGCTTTATCCGGATACTTATCTTTTTAATGAATGACTAACAGATTGTAAAAGAATAATCCTTATCAGTCTCCGCACTGATACGATAATCCTCTTCCACATCAGTTCCCCAGCTGTCGATACCTCCAACACCTCTTACTGCGCCATATATGCATAAAACAGTTCTTCTTGCCGGTGGCAGTTCTTCATGGTGAAGAGCGTTTTCAATCTCAGATGCGGTATAAGGCAGACAAGAAAATGCAAATTTTTCATCATTCTTTTCAATGCGCAGTGTCTGTGATGAGCTATCTGTCCTGCTGTTATCAAGAGCCGTATGTCTTGTAATTTCAAGCCACTCTGTATCCATTCTCATACCACATTCCTGAGGAACAAGATATTGTGTAAGACTCAGATCACCTATCTCATAGACGCCTTCTTGTGCACCTGCTTTTCTGTCAGGATATGTTTCCCCGGAGAGTCCCTTATATAAATATTTGTCAGCCAATGTTGGCATAATAAATCTCATTCCAAATACAGGAAATTCAGGGAGCCCCTGTACTCCATTATAATGTACATCCACGCAAATCTTTCCGGACGCATCAACGCTATAGCTCACAAGAACAGTTGTCGCCGGAGTTGTTATGGTCTCGTATGTATATTTTACAATAATTTCATCAGCATAAACATCACCGCCATAGCTGTTATTATCAGGTGCATATGGTTTTTGCTCCTTGCCATCCATGATCACCTGTATTCCCTTACAGTCAATAAACATATCTGCCGAAAGCCAGCTTCCGCTTTTAATATGGAACTTGCTTCCCCTGTCATTATCTGTCAACGCTCTCCAGAAAGTAGGCTTTGGGCAACGATACAGCCACTCATATCCATTTTTAACGATAGATTCCAGGCCACCCTGTGCATAAGAGAAAATATAATCAAAGCCTTCACCATGTACACCTAATGTATAGTCACCATAGACCACTCTTAATTTATCTGTATAAGCCATAGTAATACCTCACTTCCTGCATTGCCGGTTTTTCTTTCCTGTCAGCAAATACAATTCCATTTGCTGAGAATTCATAGTCTGCCGGTTTATCATCAAAATCTCCACCATAGCGTAAAACATCTTTTCCTGTAACGGAATCTTTTACCATAATTGCCTGGTCAATAAAATCCCATATAAATCCGCCATGATACATATCGTATTTGTCAATCAGCTTCATATAAGAGCCAAGTCCACCCATTGAATTTCCCATATCATGCATGAATTCGCATAAAATATACGGTTTTTTCGGACTGTTATTCAAGTATTCCTCTACATCCTCCGGTTTTGCATACATTCTGGTCTCAAAATCAGAAATAGTATCCTCATATGCCCTATTATAATAAGCGCTTTCATAATGAACTAATCTTCCATCCTTCTTTTCGGCAAAATAAACGTTCATTGCCTCAATGTCGTCTCCTGCATAGGATTCATTTCCTAATGACCAGAAAAGGATAGATGTATGGTTTTTAAAAGTTTCGAAATTGTTTTTTGCACGCTCAAGCACTGCATCTCTCCACTGTGGAATAGATCCCGGTACATTGCATGACGGTTCGATTGCCCCAAGTTTTTGGAATGAGCCATGGCTCTCAAGATTTGTTTCTGCCATCACATAAATACCTGCATCGTCGCACATATAGTACCATGGTATCTGGTCAGGATAGTGACAGGTACGCACAGAATTAATATTGTTTCTTAACATACATGATATATCTGCCTTCATGTCTTCTATACCAATGCATCTTCCTGTTCTTGCATTCCACTCATGACGGTTTACTCCCGTGATAACAAGACGTTTTCCATTCAAATAGACTACTTTATCTATAATCTCTATTCTTCTGAAACCGATATCATAAGGAATTACCTCGGCCAGTGAACCATCCTCTGCTTTAAGCTCAACATAAGCATGGTATAAATATGGATTATGATTATCCCACAGCCTGACACTTTCCAAGTTAACACAAATCGTGCCTTCCAAATGGTTGTTTTCTTTATTTAACTGTAATGACTTCTCAACTAATATATTTTCTTCTCTGTCTTTTAAAATAAAGCCAGCAGTTACATTCTGACTGTCAGTAGCAGATACCTTCATGCTGACAGATACGCTTCCGCTTTCATTATCTTGATTTAACACAGGTTTGAACCATACATCCTCCAGATGAACATCCGGAATTGCCTTCAAAGTAACATTTCTGAAAATTCCAAAAAATCTGAAAAAGTCCTGATCCTCTAAAAATGCCGCTGTGCTCATCTTATGAACCTGCACTGCCAGAACATTTCCCTTTTCCTTAATATATGGTGTCAGATCAAACTCAGAAGGTGTGAAGCTGTCCTCTGCATAACCTATAAACTGACCATTAAGCCACAGATACATAGCTTCTTCTACACCTTCGAAGCAGATATGTATTCTTTTTCCACACATGTTCTTATCCAAATCAAAGTATTTGATATAAGAGCCTACCGGATTGTACTGTGCTTCTGAGAACATTCCTTCTTCTGCTCCGGTTGCCTCCATACTATATGCTCCTCTGTGGTACTCTTTTCCTTCCCACGGATACATAGTGTTGATGTAACGTATTTTATCATATCCAGCCAGTTCAATATGTCCGGGGACCATAATTTTATCGAATCCGGATGCATCAAATGTTTCCTTATAAAAATCAACAGGTCTTTCCATCACATTTTTGCTGTAAGCAAACTCCCATTGACCATTTAATGACTGTAATAATGGATTTTTTTCTTTTTTCATGTCTGAATAATCCAGATAATAGCAATGATCACTATGTGGTTCCAATTGATTTACCTTAAACACTTCCGGATTATCAAGCCATTTCATATCAGCGTTCATATTTTTCCTCACTTTCCTATTATTGATATATAAAACCAAGAACAATAACTGCTTTGCTATACCTAAGATATAACAAAACCCTTGCAAAGAGCAATGTAATAAATTATACAAATCATGCACTAAATGATACTGTTATAATTACTGTATTATAAAATGAGGGTCAAAAGGTATCATTGATGCTTGCATGCAATTTAAAAAGCTCCCGTGCATTGCACAGAGAGCTTTTTAATCCGGTTAGTACAGACATATATTAACACGCGAATTATATGATGACACTTGCTTTCCCTTTTTTTCAAATCTTTGGATTCTTGTAATAACCTGATATTCCATCTGCAGCTTGTCCGATGAACAAGAGTATACATAAGGTTCAAAACCGGTATATTCATCATCCCCTTGCGTATAATTATTCCCATAATAAAAATTCTCTATTATATTTGTCTCAAAGGAAGAATCTATTTTTGATTCAGACTCTTTTGGATCACCCATAGAATAATCGCTGCCATATGTCTTTGCATATAAATCTCTCATCACTGCAGCCTGTGCCTTAGGACTATCCACATCTGCACAATAATATGTAATATAAAACGGTACACCAAGCACCGCATCAACAGCGGCCAGCATTCTCGTATCTTCAAATGAAATTATAAATATCCACGCCGATAATTCCTTGCTTATATCCGATGTTACAAAATAATCTGATATTGTGTTGTCAAAGCTATCATCCAAAGCAACTGCTGCACCATATTGCCAAGGAGCTGCTTCATATGTCTGTTCTGTTTCGCTGTCTGTATCCTTTGAATAGTTACTTTCAAGGCTTTGGAGCATAACTATATCGTCTTCACCGAGCATCTGCATAATACCTGACTGCTTCTGCAACTCACAGGCACCCTTCAGAAAAGTCTGAATAGCCGTATAAGCCTGTCCCACCGGAATCTCAGTATCCAACGGTTCCCTTTTCTCACTATATTTCCCATTCCACAGCTCATTTACATTATCCTGCATCAGAGACATCATCTTTGTAAGCCTCTCTTCAGCTGAAATAGAGTGGCTGTAGGGGCTTATATCTGCGTTGCTTATCGTAGTACTCGTTTTGGCAATTTTTGCTGCTTTAAGTGAAATCAGATAATTCGGTATCATATTTCCCGCACATACAACTGCCAGAATAATGCATATACACACTATTCCCTTGATTTTATCCGGTTTTTTATCAATACATTTGCGCACTGATAAATGCTTACTTCTCATCCAATGCCTCCGCTTTCATGTCAAAATACACCCTGGTTCCTTTACCTGACTCACTCTCATAATGGATTTTTGTATCATGCAGCTTAGCAATCCTTGATACAAGTGCAAGCCCAAGCCCTGCTCCATGCTCACTTCTTGATCGTGACTTGTCAACCATATAAAAAGCCTCTGTAATGCGCTCTATATCCTCAGGCGGTATTCCTCTTCCATTGTCCGAAACTGCAATACGATAAATACTGTGCGAAATAAGTCTGCCTGATACATCTACCTTGCTGCCTCCTGATTTCACTGCATTGTCTATCAGATTAAGAAGCATGGTCTTAAACAGATCATATTCCAGCCACACCCATGCCTCATCCGCACTGTACACAATCTCTGTATTATGCTTTCTTGCCGCTTCATGTGCGGTTTCCACACAATCTGCTATAATCTCAGATACTCTTGTCTCTTCAAGCCTGAAATCATTTTTATCAAGAGTAATAAGCTCCAGCAGCTTAAATGATAATGCTTCAAGCCTCATGCCCTCATTCAGTATGACTCCGGCAGCACTGTGCACCTCATCCTCAGACAGTTTTTTCTGATACAGGGTATCGGCATATCCTATAATTGATGTCATTGGGGTTTTGAGCTCATGTGCGAAGTTTGCAGTAAAATCCTCCTGCTTCTTTGCCGCCATCTGAAGTTCATAAACTTTGCTTTCAAGGTTTTTCGCAAGCTCGTTGAAAGCCCTCGCAAGCTCACCTATTTCATCCTTTGTCTTTACATCACTTCTTGCTGTGTAATCACCATCTGCAAATTTTTTGGTGGTGGCTGTTAATCCGGCAAGAGGCTTTGTAATCATCCAGGAAAGTATCAATATGACCATCATACCAACAGCAAATATAACAATGTAGTACATGCTGCATCTATATCTAAGCTCCTTTGACTCATCGAAAACCGGTGTAATATCACTTTCCGTTATCAGAATATACCTGTTATCATTCAGTTTAAAGCTGCTTTTGACATGGATATATCTGCTGCTTTGCTTTTCACCGGTATCCTTAGTATTCTCTTTTGACACTATACTGTATGTAAGCGTACCATCCTTTACCTTTATATCCTTTTGCTCATAATTACATGAATTGGCATATATCCTTTTTCCATCATCAGCAGCAAGATACATTCCTCCTTCATCTCCAACAATGGATTTTGCCGACTGCGACATCATATCTGTAAGCTCCTTATCCACATCTTCACTCTTCATATTAAGGATTACAGTTTCAATCGAGTATTTTATCATCTGATGCTGTGAAAGTGCACTGTCCTGCTCCCTTTTCAATGCATGCTCCAGTGAATATGATAGAGTCACATATTCTATCATTCCAAGGGCAACAGCCAGTATCACTGTCATTCCAAGAAACATTTTATAGAAAAATTTCATCCGCGAACCTCCAGACGATAGCCAATCCTGAAAACTGTGACAATCTTTTCATTCCAGTCAAGCTTTTTCCTTAGTCTTTGTACATGTGAGTCCAGTGTCCTCGTCTCCCCGGTATACTCCTCCTGCCATACAAGTTCATAAAGTCTGCGCCTGCTGAGTGCAACATTCTTATTCTTCATAAGCTCATACAACAGGTCAAATTCCTTTACTGTGAGCTCTACCTGCTCACCTGCCTTTGTCACTGTACGTGATTTAGGATCTATAGCTACATCCTCTATTTCCAGACGCTCTGCCATGCGCTGAGTGCGCCTTAATACGGTTTCCACTCTCGCAAGCAGCTCCCCTATCTGAAATGGTTTGCATATGTAATCATCCGCGCCCATACGAAGCCCGCGTATCCTTTCATCCACCTGTCCCATAGCAGATATTATTATGACCGGAGTATCCCCAATTCTCCTGACATAGTCAAGCAATTCATAACCATTTATCTCAGGAAGCATAATATCAAGCAGCAGCAGATCATATCTGTTTTGCTCAATTTTGTCCGCCCCTTCCTTGCCATCAAACGCTCTTTCGCATTGATATCCCTCTGCCTTCAGGGTGTTGCATATTAAATTATTTATGTCGTTGTCATCTTCCACTATGAGAATACTGGTCATAAGCTGCTCCTCTTCTATGATTATGATAAAATTATTATAGCATAAAGATGTGTCATAGTTGTAAAAAACACCCTGTTATTTAACTCAATAATAGGATGTTTTACCGGCACTTATACAAATATATTCTCACACATACATACTCCAGACAGCTCTAATCTGAGATGATATATTTTTGAATAACCACCTTTTGCCACTTTTTTCAATGCTGTTTGGATCATTTATTGAAAATCCTTCATCATCATAGCCTGTTATAACCATAAAATGCCCTGTATCGGTAAAATCTCCCGGTCCTACATTTACCACAATAGGATGTCCTTCATCAAGCTCTGCTTTCATTCTGCTCTCATCCAGCGCCACTGCCTTTGCTTTTACGCCGTAGTGCCTGCAGCCTTCACTTATAAGCGTCCATGAACTTCCCGATCCATCTACACTGTAACCGGCTTCCTTTGAATACTTTGCTACTGCAATAGGTGATGCCTCCCTATTGTGCGTCAGATAAACCACTACCATCGAAAGTGTAGTGGGACCGCATCCGCTTGCTGCAAAGAAATTGCCGCTATATTTTTCGTAGCCCCAGCGTTTATCCCACTGCACAAATAACGGAACACTATCCATAGACGCTTCTTCTGTCAAATCAATTGTGTGTTCCTTCACATGTTCCGCCGGATAATCATACACAAACTCAAGTGCCTCTTCATTCTTCAAAGCAAGATCCTTTAGCTGTTTTGGATATTGGGTGCTGTTCATTATATCATCAAGCATCGACTGATTATTTTGTATCTTATTCTTTTCAGAGATTTTGCTATTTTCTATAACAGCATTATCATATGTATTGTTTCCGGCTTCAACATCATATTTATTTGTCCCGCCATCACCGGATGTTATCATACGGCTTTCCACAGCCACAAATACAATCACAGCTATGCTACTACATAAAAATATAACGGAATGCCGTATTTTTCTGTGCCTGCGTCTTTTTCGACGTAAATTTGCCCCATGTCTGCAACATTTGTTTTGTGTCATGTCCACTTTCTACCCTCCTGCTTCTTTGTAACTGATATTGTGTATCATTACTCTATCAAAAGCATTCGTTTATTATGTTGCATACTTGTGTCATAGTTGTAAAATATTCCAATATTAAATTGTATAAATAAACTGACCAATGACAGTATTGCAGGATATTTTAACCTGTCACTGTATTAAGCAACTTTTGACTATATATTCTGTTATTTTGGCAAGTAATAATTCTTTTCGTATTCTATAATGGCATCGTAAACAGAAAGGAGATGAATTTCCATGAGAAATAAATTACACAATTTTATTAATAACTTACTTAGCTTTTATGCAAGCTTCTTTACTCACAGATTTTATCAAATGTAATGTGCATAGCATACATAAAATACCTGATGTCCCCCATATCCTTCCACTAAAGCTATGAGCTGCATTCCAGTTTTTTTCATCCTGCAATGTCAATACGATTCTGATTCCTATCGTATTGTTCTGCTTAATCTTTGGCAGATAATTTCCTATAACAATAAACTTGTTCCATAATAGATTAATGCTATAAATAAATCCGCTGTTTTTGCTCTTTGATACAATTATTTATAATAAGTTATAGATTCTAAACTGCCATGAGTATTTATACTTTGGATATACGTATTATCATAATAAAAGTATTCTCCTAATTGGCTGCCATAAGTTTCTTCTAACGTAAGTACAATAATAGCATAATTTCCTTCTGAAAAGTAGTCTATGAAAGCTCCTCTGGCAGAAGGACATCTTTCTTTTACATCTAATGCTATTTTTTTTATATCTTCGTTCTCTACAATTATTTTATTATAGCTTGAATCTCTTGTTGATATTTCAACACCATTAGTATATATAATATTATAATTTAATTTTTTAG
>OHDF01000693.1_pt1 | contig 15723 bp, 10 predicted proteins | sample 1566911 | NCBI WGS metagenome assembly OHDF01 (sample SAMEA3879504, study PRJEB24766) | human gut metagenome | biome: human-associated habitat; feature: feces | place: USA | collected 1985/1987
CTGGAAAGATTTATCGCATTACTGGAGCTTTCTTGGATGATAAAAACATTATTGGTGACGAAAATGGAAACACCACGTATGGTGTAACTGTAACCGTAGAGGAAGCTCAGTGGGACCCTGTTAATATTACTGCTGAATGGCAGGAATAATATTTGCATTGCACACCCTGCAAAAAAGTGAAGTAGGCAAATAAAACATAATAGATAAAGAAACAGCCGGGACTCGTCAGGTAAACCGATAACGGTACTGCCAGAGCGGTCCCGACTGTTTGATTAACATTTCCCGGTAAACGGGAAAGCATCACTTGGAAAATCCATCAACATGATAAAATGACAATGAAACTGATACAAAAAATAATAGGCTTGATGCTGGTGCCTGCTCTGTTCACCGGTTGTATCAAGGAGGACATGGATGATTGTATGAACGTTGCAGTCTGCTTCCAATACAATGCTGATGGACAAGACAACGTGCTGCAAAATTATATCCATGACATCAACCTCTATACCTTTACCACCAATGGAAGTATTCATAGCCGCATACCTGTCGGCAAGGAATACTTGACGAACGAGAAGCGTTTCAAACAAATTCAGCTCCCCGCCGGAAACTACAGTCTGGTGGCGGTTGCCAATGCCTATGACAAAACAGAAGTAAAGACGGGCGGAAGTAGTTTGGAGCAGATTTTTATCCAGCATCCCCAATGGCAGAACTCGGCTGCACTTTCTGGTCAAGACCCTAACTATTTGGGGCGCTGTGACCTTCAAATACCAGACTATCATACCTTACAAGAAGTTACCATTCAACTTTTCAGTGCGCACATAGATGCTTATGTGGAAGTTCACGGCCTGCAGCCGCCCGTACGCAGCGGAGAGGCTACAGCTCCAGCCTACCGCATTTCCATTTCCAATGCCAATGCGCAAACCAATCTGCTGAATCAGGTTCAGCCCGGACAGTGGACTACCGTGGCACAGGATTTACACTTCGATTCGGCTACACAGACTTATCAGACAACCGATATGGCACTTTTCCGCATGGATAGCGAAGGCAGTGTCATCGAATCGCTCTGCCACCATCAGGTCCAACTGGAAGATCGAGACGGCAACGTGCTTGTATCTTTTCCTCTCAGCGATTATCTGAAGGATAATGCGAAATACATTGATGTGACGAAGCAGGAAGCTTTCCTCCCCATCAGTATCAAATTTACTCCGGTAAGCGTTACGATTGAAGTACCGTCCTGGTATATCGAAGACATCGACCCGGAATGGAGTCATTCTTAATAAACTAAAAGGAGAATATTGAAATGAATAAACGATTACATCATATAATAGCCTCACGGCATATCCTGGCTGCTTTCATGTCTCTGTTCCTGCTCTCGGCAGTCTCTTCCTGTTCGGAGGATGAAAACCCGGAGACGGGAAAAGCGACCGTGAAGATGACCTTTACCACACGGGCCGGAGCCCAGACCGGAAGTGTTTCTGCACTGGAAGAACGGGAACGCATGCAGACCTTGCGTGTCATTATGGAAAATGCCGAGACCCACGAAATCCTCTATAATGTCTTTTATGACAATCTGCAGAACGGAACCAAAACGGTTACCTTTCAGGATGTGCCAGTGAAAGAAGGAGGCACCGACTTCAATTTCTATGCGATAGCCAACGAATCATCCTTTCTCTTAGAAAGTGAACCATTGGCTGGCAAGGACATAGACTTGGACGCCCTTTATAATCGTGATATTACGATTGATTTTAATGGCAATGCACTCCCCTTGCCTCAGGCCAAGAAGAATCAGAAAAAGATTCTGCCTAAACCTGGAATACAGGAACACTCTGTACCGTTGGAGTTTCCCGTGGCAAAGATAGGTGTTATTTTCACCAATGAAATCGAAACGGAACAGACTGTAGAAGACATCCGGATACCGAATCTTAAGGTAAATACCGGAAAACTCTTTCCGCAGGATTTCAATTCAGAAGATAGTGCACCAGACGCAGAGGCAAATGCCGGTAACATAAGTTTCAGCCCTTCATCTTTGACAGTGCCGGCCGGCACGTTCGGAGGTGACCCGGGCAAAGCTTCCGTAACATCACTTTACGTTTATCCGGCTAAAGGCAGCAGCTATACACTGACCGCCAATTGGCCCGATAATAATGAAAAAACAGTTGACTTGACTCAGTCTGGTAAGTTGGCAGACGGCATCCGTCGCGGTATGCAGCTGAATATCGGCATTACCTTGAAGTACGGTGTCATGCAGCTGGATAATCTCACGGTGACGGTGGATAACTGGATCAATAACTTCATCACACCGGAATTTCAGTAACCTTGCTTTAAGATGTATAATTTAAATCAAGATGATCATGAATCTGTATATGATAAGAAATAGATTTTGCTGGATGGTGGCAGCGGTAGGCTGCTGCCTGTTGCCTTTCAGTTGTGTGCAGGAAGAGGACGGAGTTCAAGTCCCTGAACACGGACAAGGCATGAGTTTGCAGTTAAAGGTGAGAGCGGGGGCTGATAATACAGGTACGGCACCGACGACAGAGGAAAGCAATATCCATACCCTTCGGGTTTATGCCTTTGCGAATATTCCGAATGATCCAAAAGACGGCCGTCTGGTTGGATATTATTATGCGGATCAAGTCTTACAGACTCCTCATTCCTTTAATATGGACATCACATTCTATCAGAAAGGCACACAAAACGTGAATTTTTACGTGGTGGCCAATGAAAAAGCGATGTCGACTCCAGGTGATGACAAGCCTTTTACGGAATCTACAACCGAAAGCGATTTGAACCGTTTTAGGTTTACAACACTGACAACAGATATTACCCGGGATGGACTGCCTATGTTTTACAGGTCAGACGTTCCGGTAGAATTGAATAAAGACGGTTTGAGCAAAAACTTGACTTTCAACCTGAGGCGCCCTATGGGAAAGCTCGGTGTGTATGCAGCCAAGCCTGCAGGCGAAAGCGGTAATCTGCGAATTACCGGACTGACCATGCTAGCCTCGGGTACGCGCACACGTAATTACCTCATGCCACAAAGTGATGAAATATTGCAAGGCATTACAGGAATCAAGGGAGATATTCCGCTTGATGTTATCAATAAGGATGTGGACAAGACTATATCTCCAAACCTTTCTGATACAGAAAGACAGAATCCTGACAACTATACCCCAGTGTTGAACAGACCTTTCTATCCGTTTGAAAATCCCTGGGGAAGCCATTCATGGAATGCCCAAGGTGACGAAGGAGGCAATGTCCTTCAGATAGATTATTCTTTCGGTGAAGGAGATGCGCGTAGAGGATTGGTTTACCTGCCCCGTATTCAAAGAAATAATTTCTACGCTGTATGCTGCCTGATGCATAACGACGGTAAGATAACCGTTGAATATACGGTGGCCGATTGGGATGACGGAGGCACGGATGACCTGGGAGAGTTTGACTATCCCTCTTATACGAATCCCATCACTCCGGCAGATGGCACTTCGCTTCCTGAAGGAGGCAAGTATGACCAGCCGACGGTTTACTACAATCCGGATTCAAGTTCTCCTGATGGAAGTTATTCCTTTACATTTTCCATCACTGCTCCGCAAGGAGACAATAAAGTATGGAAACCTGTACTATATGACAGAAATATAGATGATTTTTCCGTAGAGGTTTATCAGAAAGGTTTTCGATTGGGAGACAACAACCAGTCATATGCGACATCAGCAGATCCTTACGAAATTCGCATCCGGGCAAAAGAAAGAGATTATCTGACTAGTTCACCGGATGGTGAGGGTCAAGTGAATAAGACGGTGGGGTTGGGCATTGCCTATACACCTGCATTGCTGCCGGACAACACCTCCTTGCTGTTGATCAATGGACTGACCAATGACCTGAAATGGCAAGGAAGTACGCTGGCGGAAACTATCGTTATCAAACAAGTAGACATACCTAAAAATTGATAAGCTATGAAACAGCTATTGCATCATATTGTTTTCTGTTGCCTGGCAGCATGTTGTTTTACTGCATGCGACCATGAGGATATATTTCGTCAGACAGAGACGGAAGGTGACGGCAACAGTATCATTTTAAATCTTGCATCCGGTAAACTGCCTTTAACCCGTGCAAACGTGGAAGCGAACGGAGCTGAAATTGCTGTTAGTCATCTTGACGTGCTGATTTTCAACCAGGACGGAACAAAAGTCTGGCACGAACGTGTAGATGGAATAAAAGACGGTAAAGATAAGATAACCTTATCTGCTCAAAGAAGCACCTTTGATGAAAATGAATCGTATTGGGTATATCTTATCGCCAACAGTACTGCGGATGTGAGTATTTTCGAAGATGAAAATTTCACATTAACCAGCCTCAATGCACTAAAGCAGGAAGATAAGGACATACACATGACTGGCCTGGCATCTGCTACCGGTGTACCGCAGACTTTTCTGATGGATGGCGTAGCCTATCCGAAAGGTGAACAGGAACCGGCAACGGTCAAGATGGTAGTACTGAACAATGGAGATAAAACGGATGATACGGAATTGCAAACCATGCTTCGCCGTGCAGCAGCCAAGATTGTAGTTAATATAAAAAGCGGTGAGCATGTACAGTTTGATAATGGTCCGCAGACATATCATGCCGGATATTATCTACGTAACATGCCTTATAGTACATCTGTTATCAAGCCGGCTATGATGGACAAGGATGACGCTGAGCTGATGACACCCGAATTGAACAATGGTGGATATTTCAAATGGACACCAAGTGTCATTACAGTGACAGCCTATGCCTATGCGCATGTTTGGGATAATGCAAGTACACTGGAAAAAGAAGTGCGGCTCATTGTAAATATCCCGATGAACTATCTCCCTGATAACGCAACGGAGTGGAAATTTTTAGATAACAGTTACTATCAGATTCCGGTTAGTACAAAGAAAGAACTGAATCGAAACACTTGTTATGAAGTTAATGTGACTGTCGATGCGCCGGGTGGAAGCAACCCTTCAAAACCGGTTCTTTTAAAAGATATCAGTTATTCTGTACGTGATTGGGATGAAGAACGGATTAACGTCGGTGGTGATACTGACCGTCCGGCCTATCTCACGCTGAACGAGTATGAGATGGAGATGCACAACATGGCAGATGATAACACTACGCTGGAGTTTGCCTCTTCCTCGGAAGTGACAGCTACTATTGATAGAGTCTATTATATCGACAAGTTCGGACAGGAAAAGGAGTTAACCCAAATAACAAACGGCAGCGCGGATGAATGGGGAGAGAATATTGGTTCTGATTATCGACCGAATTGGAAAAACCGTTGCATTATTAAAATTACACCGGATGAAAACATCACTGGAAAAATTCAGGTACATGGGGATGTACCTGGTAACAATGCTGTGAGATATATCATATTTACGGTTGAAAACGAAGAAGGTATCAAGCGTGAAGTCAAAGTGGCGCAGTATCCGTTGGAGTATATCACCAATATTCAGGGGTGGTATTCTTACCGTTCTGATTTCGGAGGAACGACGTGGGAAAATTATCGTGATCCATCTCAAAAACGAGTTAGTGCGTACAATTATGATAGCAGAAATGATACTTGGAGCTATTCAGCTACGAGATATGGAAATGATTATATATTTACTTCAAAGGTGGCGGAAGAAATTGAAACCGGCAGCAATAGGGGAAAATCTTCTATATCATACTATTATTATAATAGGTGGCAAACTTCACTTAGTACCAATGAAATTTGGAATGCAGGTAATGCCCGAATGTATCATGTTCAGATCACGGCAAGTTCTGGGGATTATACTTTAGGCCAACCTCGTATTACAAATGGCAAGACTGATCCTGGAGAAGATAATGCAGAACTGGTATCTCCTTCTTTTATGATTGCTTCTCAGTTGGGAGCTGTTTTTTCTATCAGTGATGAGGAAATGGCAGCAAGTCACTGTCGAGAATATGTGGAAGTGGCTCAGGATGGAACAGTTTATGATGATTGGCGTCTTCCAACACGAGCAGAATTGGAAATTATCATGGAATTTCAATATAAAGAAAATGCTGCAATGGATGAGGTTTTGGCAGGACCATCTTATTGGAGTGCAAGCGGCTTAGTCTATAATAATAAAGGCTCAGGAACTGCTAAAACAATCCGCTGCATCCGCGATGCCTACGACAAGAAAACCGGTAAATAGAAAGGAGGACGTATATGAATAAGAATATGATACAAAGATTGATTCATAGGATTATGGCAATGGCTGTCATAGCGGTCCTGTTGGTCTCTTGCCGTCAGGACGAATGGTTCGAGCCGTCACCCGTTGCCCGCGAAGGCTACGTGGCACTGCGGTTCAGTGCGGATATTCCCGCTATGGAGAAAGTGACTACCCGTGCGGTGGACCCCGACGGTGGCGGTGTGCAAGACATGACGCTGTTCTGTTTCGACAGTTACGGACTTTTCATCACGACTGTAACGGCGGACGTCAGCCCATCATCAGTCAGTACAGGTACCTTCCAGGCTGAAGTACCCGAGAATACCCGGACTGTGCATTTTGTGGCCAACCAGGTGATGACGGAGTTTCAACAGGACCATTTCCGCAACAAGTCCGAATCGGAAGTAATGGCTCTGCTCGAAGGTTCTTCCGGACGCATGATTTACTGGGCACGTTTTGCTTGTAACAATTCCACTGAAGAAATGAAGAAGAAATCCATTGCAGACCAGATGACCTCTGCAGGAAACAGCATCAAGATGCTACGCAACCATGCCAAGGTGTCTGTCCTCAATCCTAAAGAAAACGGACATTTTATTGTAACCGGCTTTGCCGTTTACAATACTAGTGCGTTCGGTACGGTAGCACCGTTCCATCCGGAGAAAGGCTTTAATTTTACCGAGGACGACTGGACGGCTGATGACTTTGTTACGCTTCCGTCGAATAATGCCAAATTGAGCGACATTACAGATGTGACCATAAATACGGAACAATATATATTTGAGTGTGAAAACAGAGCGGATGATCCTGTCAGCATCATTCTTCGTGGACACAACAACGGAGAATCAGAAGACCTCTATTACCGCGTCATGCTGGTAAACGATAACGGAGATCAAATCCTAATTCGCCGGAACCATCAGTATCAGCTGAACATTACCGGGAAACTCTCTTTCGGACAGGCAACCTTTGCCGAAGCATTGGAAGCGGCTGCTACAAATAATGTGTGGATTTCCATTTCCGACAAGGTGAACGAGGTCGAGGATGACAAATATGTACTCTCTGTAGCTCAGACTGACCATGTATTGGGAGCAGAACACGCAAACGATATCTACACGATTTCCTATACAATCAAAGGAAAGGGCGAAGCATCCATTACATCCACTGACAAGGCAGAAGTAACCTGGATAAATAACGATGTGGCCCGACAGGATATAGTAAACAATTTCGAAGTGAATAACGGTGTCGGTGAAGGTTCGGTTACTATTTCCCTACTTCCGATGGGTAACAACCAGAAACTGGAAGGCACCTTGCTGGTGAAGCACGGACGGCTGCAACGTAAGGTCAAGGTCATTTTGGTGAAGGAACAGTCATTCGCTCCTTCGTGGGTAGGTACACAGATTTATGGTGGTATGAACCAACAAGACCCTACCCAAGACCGCTCTCACGTGACCGTGATGTTTACCGTTCCGGAAACCACCCCTGCAGAGCTCTTCCCGATGAAAGTGTATATCTCTGTCGGTGGTCTGGATATCCGTCCGGAATCCGGTATGAAACTAACTGTAGTACGTGAAGGGGACAATGACTGGCATAGCAGTGGAGACATCACACCGGAACCCGATTACAAATACCTCTATGTGGTGGAACAGCCCGGTGTGCAGCGTGTCTATTTCGAGAATATCCTGTCTCAGCAGGAAGGCTATACGGGAACGCTTCATATTGAGGCAAAACATTTCGATACCATGCAGAGAACTTTTACGTACTCAGCATCACGTAAGTCCATTACTGTAGAAGGTCTGAAAGCTTATAATGCTATAGGTGGTGGCATAGAAGGATATCCCGATGACGAACTCATTCTCTATCGTCTGGTACCTCAGAAAAAAAATGCCCATGTCCAGTTTGACCTGCAGCTTCGTGATAAGGTAGGTGATGACGTGTCGGAAGATAAGAAGGGAGACCCGTTCAATGCAGAAAGTCAAGATGAATTCATGCTTTATTCTCGGTATCTGGATTTCTATACTGACGAGGAAATTGGTCAGGCAGAAGTAGACCAGTTTGATTGCCTCTTCTATACGGAAGAATCAGATGCCTGGTGGAAGAAGAACAATCCGAATGGAGGCCGTATGTTGATGTTCAAACCCCGGAAAGATATAATCAACAAGCCTGATGGCCAAACCGGAAAATATTCCGTCTACATGAAATCCAACCGGCCTAAGAGTGCCGAGGTGATTCGTATAGCATCAAACCGCAGCGGTATTGAGGCTGTGCTGAAGGAAGATGCTTTACCCGATGGAACGTATGCTGGAAATACATACAGAAGCGTCACCTTCGAGCTGGCCAATTACAACCCGTTCCGTTTCGCAGCCAGACTGAATCATGACAATACGGATTGGAAGGGTGAGGAACCGGATAGAGAAAGCAATCCTGTTGCAGATGTCCCTGAACTCCTTACATCGTTGGAATGGCCTTACGAACCTGGAAAACAAGTGGATATTGCCATTGACATAACCAGTTTTGCCGGAACAGACGACAAGTCGGTAGATCCGTTTGGAGAAGCCTTCGAAGTGTACATTGACGCTCCGATGCTAGAATTGGGCAGTAACCCTAATCTGAACGGCAAACTCTCCGAAGTAAGTCCGGGACGCTTTGTCTATAAGGTAGATGCTGACCGTGAAAAGGAACGTACTTATTTCCCGAATTCTGAGGTCATCAACAAGGACAATACCCCCGGTACAACCGTGAATCAGTCTGGAGAGCGCAAGACCCTGCACTTCACCACAAAGAGCATCGTAAGTGCGGGCGATATCACGATCTCTTCCAACAAAGAACAGGTGGTGTTCTATTCCAAGACGTTCCGCATCATAAACAGTCCGATAAGCGGAAACATCTATTACACCGATGGCTCTGGCAATCCGCAGCCGATTCCGACCAATGCATTCGTTGCATTTGAGCGTGTCAGCAACAGTAGCCGTATCGGTTCTGTAACCATTGCAGCGAATGGCCGGTACGAATTGCGTTTACGCAAAGAGTATTCCTTCAACTGGAATACCAACCCCGTGAAGTTCCATTACGAGGTGAACGGTGCGGTTTACAGTTGTACCTACAACAGCCTTGCGGAATTGTTTGACAGGCAAGGAAATGTGGTTCTCACTTTGGAAAAACAATAAATTGAATAATACAAACGGAAACTCCGGGCGCTTTCACGTTCGGAGTTTTTTATAATTCACGAGAAGCATGAATAAACAGCATCTTGCCATTTTTGTTTGTCTTTTCTGCATAGGATTGGCATCCTGCTCGTATGCACAGGAGCAGCAGAAGAAGAAAGGATTTCATCTACCCGACGTGCCTGTTACATTGACGGCACCGGAAGATCGTGCCGACTACCTGTCCCTTCATTACTGGGACCATTTCGATTTTGCGGATACGTCACTTATATCCCGTCCGGAAATTACCGAACAGGTATTTGTGGATTTCATCAGCGTCTTGCCTTATTCCTCCAAAGCACAGACGGCCGTTGATACGCTCTTTTGCCGTGCTTTGGTCAGCAATGAAATGATAGAGCATTTCATTGCCCTGACTGATAAATACTTGTACGAACCCAATTCGCCCATGCACAACGAAGAACTGCATATTCTCTTCCTGCGTGCGCTGGTGAACAATCCTGATTTGGGAGAGTTGGACAAGATGCGCCCACGTCATCAATTGGAAATGGCGTTGAAAAACCGTCCGGGAGACGTGGCGGCGGATTTTACCGTTGTCTGTCGGGACGGAAAGCAAAAACGGTTGTCTGATATACAGGCAGATTATGTGCTTATCTATTTCAATGACCCCGATTGCGAGGACTGCCACCGTGTGAAGGAATTGCTATCCCTGTCACCTGCTGTGAACGGGCTGCTGAAGTCCGGGCGCTTGAAACTGCTTTCCGTGTGTGTAGAAGGGAAAACTCCCGGATGGGAGAAAACTGAATTTCCTTCCGGCTGGATTGATGGTTATGATGCCGGCCAGCGGCTGACCCGCGAACAGGTGTACGACCTCAAGGCGATGCCCACCCTTTACCTGCTTGATGCAGAAAAACGGGTCATACTCAAAGATGCTTTATTCGAGCAGGTAGAGGAAAGATTAATGTGGATGACGACTCCTAAAAAAGGCCTATGAACATATCCGAAAAAGGCAGTAAGAAATGCAACCGCTTCCGAGGTGTCAGACCCGAAACGGAAGCAAAGTATCGTCAAGCGATAGAACTTTATCGTTCGACGGATTTGTCTGTTGTGGAAATCAGCCGAATTTGCGGTCTGACAAATAACGGATTGAGGGGTTATATATTCAAATATCACCGTGATCTGATGCTGGCACGCAACAATATCTTGTGTGATAAGGAAGCAGCTTATAAAATCAAATTAAACCAGCTCCGAGGACAGCAGCCTGTTTCCCGGATCAAATACAAGGATGCAATCGAAGCTTGTAGAAGCATGGAATATATCGAATTGAACGTATCACAGATTGCCCGACAATTTAGTTTGGAAGGCTCTAATTGGGGACGGCAGTTACGCACCCATTGTTTCGAAAAAAGGCTTTTACGAACATCTGCAAAGATGGCACCTCGACTTGATATGCAAACGGAAGAATATTTCCTATGAAGAAGGGCAGCCGGTGGATTGGTTCCAAGTTAGGAAATACAATCCGGCCCAAGGGAAAATACACCGAAGCTATCCGTCGGCTGAAAGAAAGCGGACTGCCTACAGACCAGGTTGCCGCTGAGTTTGGCTTACATCCCGAAACTTTCCGTTTCTGCTTGAAAGGACATGAGCCGGAACTGTGTGGCCAAGCAGGGAATGGTCAAGTTGGATAGTGGAAAAACAGTCTCACAACGCAGCATGGAGAAATACAGTGAAGCCATGTATCTTTACGGTACAACTACCGAAAGCGTAAAGTCTTTGGCAAGACGATTCGGGTTCAACGACTGTTCGTTCAGTCAATTCATTAAGAGGCACTTTCCGGAACTGGTAACAGCTTTTATATAATTTCTGATTATGTTTATGCGATTATTTGTTAGTTAGTCGTCCATTAAAATAATAATACGAGGAAATAATTTTCTATACTCAAAAAAGGGATTGTGTCCAAATGTTGATAATACTGTCATTTTGTTAGTAGGGGCGAGGTTTGCTCGCCCGAAAACAGTTTGCTTTGTGTATTCTTCCCAAGGTCGTTACCGTCGGTTCGGGCAGGTAAACCCTGTCTCTACAGTTAATGATTTGATAGACCGGTTTAGTTTTGACACACCTTTTTGTCTTAGTCGTCAAAGAGTTTGGCTTTTCTGGAAACCAGTCTCAATGTAATTTTCCCTTCATTGATTATCCTTAAGATATCCTCTCCTCCTTTATTAACCTTGCATAGAGAAATTTTCGGTCCCATGATTTTATCAATGCGCACTTCTCCTACTTTATCTTCCATATAATTACCGTCAATCATACCATCTTCCATTACATCAAACCGTTGACCTTCCTTTATGGGATCATCATATCCCAGGTTGATATAAACCGTTTTGGCTTTTTTTCCATTATCACCGGCAAGTTTCAAGATACTGCCATAAACCTTAAAGTAATTCTCTATAAAATTTCTCATTTCATATGACATACCCAACAGTGAATGTTCCAGTGCTGCAAACTGACTTGCATCTTTGCCCGAAGACGAACCGGTTTCTTCGTAAATCCTTGTACCGATAGTGGTTCCGTCACTGGTACGAATCAAGTCCAACTGTAGTTTAAACTTCTCTTTAAAACTGTTCTCGCGGCTGTGGTAACGAGGATGTGAACTTCCGTCGTCAGTAGCTTCGCGTGACACTATATTTCCGCGTAGCAGATAGTCTGCCCGAAAACGGCGTGCATCTTCCAATGGGCTCAAATTAAGGTTGGCACCTACGGAAACAGCATCAATGATATTCACACGATTCGTTTGTTGTATACCGTCCAATATAACATTCCGAATGGTGCTGAGAACTTTATTGGGAATTTTGATCTCGCTATTGAAATCATCGATATAAATCGTGTATTTCTGTGCGGATACCCCTAAGGATATCAGTAATGACAGGCAAATTAACAGGACTTTGTTTTTCATTACGTCATGGATTTGTAGGGTTTGTAATGCAGTTGTATGACGAAATTAAAAATATTGTTGCTTATTTGCAAACGAATAGGGTTAAAATTACCCATCAAGGGAGTTATTTTTGAGATAAGATGATTGAGTGACTGATATAATGTTTATCTTGTATCTGTAAAAGCATAGTGGAGCAGATAGGAGTAAAGGCGTAGATTCTAAAAAGGGAGAGAGGGCTTGTTTCTGGATTGTTATCCCCAAGGGTCAAGAGAAATAATGGCATTGTGATTACCTGACTGAAAATATGAGTATAAATAAATTCTTAAAAATGATTTATGATTAGACGAATAGTATTATCTATCTTTTGTTGTTTATTGGCCTATCCTTTTTTAGTTGCCCGGCAGAGGGATTGGTCGCTTCCTACCCCCGAAGCAGACTTGCCGGTGGCCTTAATTCCTTATCCGAAAGAGATTGTGAGACTGAAAGGTGATTTGGCCTTTTCTTCTTTGAGGATTGACGAACTTTCTATGGCAAGTCTTCGGGATAAAGAACGTATTGTGGCTGAGTTTGGAGATGTTCGTCGTTTTTGGCAAATGGATGCAGGCTCGCGCGGTAAACAACCTTTAGTGACATTTCGTCAGATAAACTCCCCTTTGTCGAGTGCGGAAAGTAAAGAAGGTTATACTTTAATTGTATCTGAGAAAGGAGTGGAAATCTCTGCAGGGGAGTTTTCCGGTTTTTTCAATGCGCTACAGACTGTCCGTCAGCTGATACGTAAAGATAATAAAAAGTATAGTATGCCTTATTGCCGGATAAAAGACGCGCCGGCATTTCCGGTCAGAGGATTAATGTTGGATGTGGGGCGGAATTATATGTCTGTCCCGTTTCTCAAGTCTGTGGTACGGAGGTTGTCGCATTATAAAATAAATGTTCTGCATCTGCATCTGAGTGATGATCCGGGGTGGCGGGTGGAGGTTAACAAATATCCGGAACTGACGGTGGAAACCTCTTTCTGGCCTACCAGACAACCCGGGAAGTTCTATACACAAGAGGATATAAAATCAATATGCGATTTTTGTGATTCGTTGAATATTCGTGTGATTCCCGAAATTGATATGCCGGGACATAGTGCGGCTTTCCGGAAAGCTATCGGTAAAGATATGCAGACGCCCGAAGGCATGCAAGTGTTGAAAGAAGCTTTGGATGAAATAATTCCATTATTCAAAGATTCTCTTTTTCACATTGGGTCGGATGAAGTTCATTTTAAAATGAAAGAGTTTATGCCTGAAATGATTCGATATGTACGCAGCAAAGGAAAGCAGGTTGTTGTCTGGTATCCGGGCTATGCACCTGACAGTAATGCTGCTCGTATGTGTTGGGGAGAGTATGAAGCGGGCTATTCGCTCGATAAGTCGGCGCCGTATATCGATTGCAATGGCTTTTATATGGATTGGATGGATTCGCAAGGAGGAGTTTTGCAGACATTTTTTCAGTACCCGTGTGAAGTTCCGCAAGCTGGGGGTAAGGCTTTAGGAAGTGAGATGTGTGTATGGACAGATGGGGTAATCAGCTCTGATGAACGTATTCTTCTGCAATATCCTTTTTATCCTACCATGTTGACTTTCTCCGAACGTATTTGGAGGGGAAGCCGTGAAAAAAGGCGTGATTTAGTGGCTAATCTTCCGGCAAAAGGTACAAAAGCATGGGAAGCCTTTAATGAATTCGAAGATAGGCTTATTTATCATCGTGACCGGTATTTTAAATCAATACCGTTTGCCTATGTTAAACAGTCGGAAATGAAATGGAGGCTTATCGGACCTTTCAATCATCATGGGATAAATGATACTTCTTTTGAACCCGAAAAGGTGATTAAGGGGAAGTATATCGTTCGGAAAGATACGCTCACCTGGAATGATACGGTAGCTTATGGGGGCGAGATTCAAATCAGAACCCTTTACGCAATGTTTAACATGCATAGGAACCAATATCGATTGGATTTTCTGCCGACTGTAATGTCTTCATCGGTAGGTAAGAAAGACGGAACTTGTTATGCGCTTACGCGTATCAAAAGTCCGAAAAACCAGGAGGTTTATTTAATGTTCGGGTTGAACGGAATGTGGGGGCACTCGGGAGGTTATCGTTCGGCGCGTGCACCGGAACATGGCAGTTGGGATTTTAGCGGAGGAGATGTATGGCTGAATGGAATACGTGTGTTGCCACCCTCTCGCTGGCCTTTTGAGAGTCTCCCATGGACAGGATGGGGGAAAGGGCGTATTGAAGTTCCTTTGACGGAAGAAGGATATTTTTTCCGTCCTCCTGTGAAAATCAAGTTGCGCAAAGGAGTTAACGAAATATTGGTTCGTACGGTCTTCGGACATTGGAAAGGCGATAACGGACAGCGTAAATGGCAGTTTTGTTGTATGCCTGTGTTGTGGGATGGTTGCCATTATACGGAAGTGAAAGGGCTGGAATATCTTGACTGTGAGATTCCGGCTCGATGAGTCGATACGTATGGGAATAGCGGAAATATAAGTAATTCAAATTGCGTAAGCATATTGCATGGGGATGTATCAAAACGTTGATAATGCTGTTGTTTTGCTAGTAGGGGCAGGGTTTGCCTGCCCCTACAGTTGAGGGTTTGACAGGCTATTTTAGTTTTGATACACCCCCATATAGATATAAACTTTACTTGTTCAGTTTCCAGGTAAATCCGTCTTTTGTATCTTTTACTTCAAAGCCCAAAGCGGCCAGCTCGTCGCGAATCTTGTCGCTGGTAGCCCAGTCTTTGTTGGCTTTTGCCTGCATGCGTTGTTCCAGCAACATGTCTACCACTTTGCCGTAAGCCTCTTCGCGTGCTTCGTTGTTGGCAGTTTCTTCTTTCAGACCGAGAATTTCGTACATGAAAAGAGGGAATAAGCTTTTCAGTTCTTCCAAGTCTTCTTCCGAAATAGTCGCTTTCTTGTCGAGAACCGTATTAATCATTCGTGCACCGTCAAACAGATGAGCGATGACAATCGGTGAGTTGAGGTCATCATTCATCGCTTCATAGCATTTGGCACGAAGTTCTTTTATACCGTCTATACCGGTAGTCTGTTTACCCGGAGTGATGCGTTCCAACCCTTTTACGGCTTCTTGCAGACGTTGCAATCCCTTTTCGGCAGCTTGCAGGGCTTCGTTGCTGAAGTCCACCGTGCTGCGATAGTGTGCTTGAAGGATGAAGAAACGGATGGTCATCGGACTATATGCCTGTGTCAGCAACTTGTGTGAGCCTTCAAAGAACTCGCTCAGGTTAATAAAGTTGCCATAACTCTTGCCCATCTTCTGTCCGTTGATGGTAATCATGTTATTGTGCATCCAGTAGTGAACCATATCGTCTCCCTGCGAAGCCACACTCTGTGCAATTTCACATTCGTGGTGAGGGAAAACCAAATCCATTCCTCCTCCGTGA
>OHDF01000704.1_pt1 | contig 15545 bp, 17 predicted proteins | sample 1566911 | NCBI WGS metagenome assembly OHDF01 (sample SAMEA3879504, study PRJEB24766) | human gut metagenome | biome: human-associated habitat; feature: feces | place: USA | collected 1985/1987
GTCCCGCTATTCCTTTGGCTACCCCCGCCATGTTCCCGCATAACGGCATCATATCCGTGTATAAACTACGGAGTATCTGATGCAGGTTATCAAATTCGATTGCTAATAACATATCTTTGATTTATTAGAAGTTACCAGTAACGTTCATCCGCCGAGCCGTACAAAGCCATTACCCGGTCGGTGTCCTTTTTCTTTTTCGCCCGCAGGTAGGAAACGGAAATATTCTTGCGGGTATAATAACTCACCAAGTCCCGATAGTTCCTGATGGCGTTATACGTCCTGTCGATAACGTCCATCCGTTCCTTGTCCGACATGGAAAGCCCGTTGATGTTCACCACGCTTTTCATTTCTTCCAGCACATCGGAACTTTCCTGCAACAGTTGGGTATAGCCGTAGGCAATCGCCGAAAGTTCGTCCGGTGTATAGTTTTCATCCGAAAGCATCTTCTGAAAACTGTTCACATAGATGTCGGAAATCTCCCCGATAAGCAGGATGGACTTTTGCACCTTACGGGCATCTTTCACAAGGTTATGCACGGATTTAAGCCTGTCGTAGTATTCCTTACCTTGTTGGTAAATCTTTACCGTTTCCTGAAAATTCTTTATCATATTCTGTGCGGTGGATGATGTCTGCACGATATTCTTTGACGCATTGATAATCCCTTGCGCCAAATTGCCGGGGTCACTCACCACCCACTGTGCGCTTACCTTTCCGGTAAACAGGCTGCATACTACGAGCAGCATTATAATCTTTGTTCTCATACGCTTACTTTTTTATGGGTTGTTTACTCCGTTTGTATTCTCCACCGGGTGAAAGAAGAATCCGGTCGTTCTCTTTGTCGTAGGTCAGCAAGACGGAAAGCCCCGTTTCGATGAACAGGTTTCCGTCCTGTTCTGAAATCTGATAGGTTTCCGTTTGGATAGTCCCCCGGTAGGTCTTTCGATAGGTCGTTACCCGGTAATGCCCGTTTTCCTCAAAGAGGGTAAACGCCGGACGGTTTTTCACGCTTTCCCAGTCGCCACGCATTGCCCTAAGACGGTCGGCGTTCGTTTCCTTACAGGAGGAGAGCCCCAGTAACAAGGTGCATAGCAGCACCGGAAACAAGAATTTTAAATGTTTCATACTGATTGATTTTTAAATTGTTAATTGATTATTTTTCGGGATTGCGCTTGCTTTCGGCAAGCCGTTTGATAGCCAGTTCGAGGTTGCCGCCCAACTTTTCAGACAAGGTGAAAAGTTCCATCTTTTCCGTTTCTTCCGTTGTGAACGTGTAATATTCTTCCAAACTCACTTCTGTGGCATATACGGCGGATTGTGTACCGCCTAAGCCTATCCAAACTTCCTTATATTTCCGGTTGGGATGGTTGGCAAGGTTGATGGAAAGCACCTGTGAACGTTCCTTGTCGGTCAGTCCCAAAAGGTTCTGTATGCTATCGAATTTATTAAGGTACTTCCGTTGGTCGAGCAGTATCTTACAATCCGAATTGTTTATAATACTCTCTTTTACAATGGGAGAAGATATAATATCTTCGACCTCTTGGGTAACTACAATCGCTTCACCGAAATACTTTCTGACGGTTTTGTATAAATATTTTATGTAGTCCGCCATGTTCGCCGATGCAATCGCTTTCCACGCTTCTTCAATTAATATTAATTTCCTGATACCCTTTAGTTTACGCATTTTGTTAATGAACACTTCCATGATGATAATCGTAGTAATCGGGAACAGGATTTTGTGGTCTTTGATATTATCCAACTCAAAGACAATGAAGCGTTTATGCAGCAAATCAAGCTCCTTGTCGGAGTTCAGCAGGTAGTCGTATTCGCCCCCTTTGTAGTAAGGTTCTAATACATTCAGAAAGTTGTCTATATCGAAATCCTTTTCCCGGACGTTCTTTTCTTGCAGGTGTTCCCGGTAATCGGTTTTCACATACTCGTAGAATGTATTAAAGCAGGGAGTAACCGAACTGTCTTTAGTAATCAGTTCGATATAGGAACTTACAGCGTTTGACAAAGCCACTTCTTCCGCCCGTGTGGGTGCTTCATCGTCCCTTTTCCACAGGGTCAGGATAAGCGTTTTGATACTCTCTTTCTTTTCAATGTCAAATACCCCATCCTCTACATAGAAAGGATTAAACGCTATCGGGTTTTCAGTGGTATAGGTAAAATATATCCCATCTTCCCCGTGCGTTTTCCGGTTTATCATTTCACACAAACCTAAATAACTGTTTCCGGTATCAACCAACAGCACATGTGCATTTTGTTCGTAATACTGGCGTACCATGTGATTGGTGAAGAATGACTTGCCGCTACCACTCGGCCCAAGTATGAACTTGTTGCGATTGGTAATGATACCTTTTTTCATGGGCAGGTCTGAAATGTCAATGTGCAACGGCTTTCCCGTGACCCTATCCACCATCTTGATACCAAAGGGAGAAAGCGAACTTTTGTAGTTCGTTTCTTCGGTGAACAGGCAAAGAGCCTGTTCGATGAATGTATAGAAACTTTCTTCCGCCGGAAAGTCCGCCTGATTACCGGGTATGCCCGCCCAAAACAGGGTCGGCGTGTCGGTGGTGTTATGGCGTGGCTTGCACTCCATAAGTGCGAGCTGTGACCCCACATCATTTTTAATGTGTTTGAGTTCGTCCCGGTCATCACTCCACGCCATGATATTGCAATGGCATCGCACGGAGATAAGCCCCTGCGAATGGGCTTCGTTCAAATATTCCTCTATCCAAGACTTGTTAATCTGATTGGCACGGCTGTATTTGGAAAGGGAGTGCATATTGCGAGCCATCTTTTCAAACTGTTTCAGATTCTCCGTATGGTCGTCAATGAAGATATACTGGTTATAGATATGGTTACAGGAGAGTAGCACACCCACCGGGGAAGCGAATGACAAACGGCAGTCGCTCCGATCGGTGGATAGCTTTTCATAGCGGGTATCTGTTCCCACCTTGCCCGGCATATCTTCCGCATCCGAAAGGGTATGCAAACAAAGAATATCATCGCCAATCTTCATTTCGTCAGCACCCAGTGAAATATCTTTCAGTGTGGTGGTATCGGTCTGTGAGAGTGAAAAGTATTTCTCCACGATACCCGCCGTTTCCTTTGTTCCGGTTATCTCGTCCGAAGTCAGGCGGGTAAGGGTAATGAAACCGCTATCGTTCATAATACTTTCAAACTGCCCCACCGCTTCGAGGAACTTTGTAACCGTTTCCTTGTCCTTTATCTCTTTGGGGACAAGGAAGCCCCGGCAAAGAGTAGAAAAATTACTCTGCATCCGGCTACGTTCCTTTGTCGTTTTCGTCAGGAACAGGTAGCAGGTATGGTTTAAGAACGGTCGTTCATTGAAATGCCGTTCAAAGGAACGGGAAAGGAAACTCAAATCATCCTTTTGGATGTCAGGCGCATAGTTTTCTTTAATGAACCAGTCCTGTTTGTGTACGATGCTGTAATCGGGCAGCACCTTTACCGCCTTGTTCCAAGCGGAATGTATCGCTTCGTATTCGGCTGCCGTGACGGTGAACAGTTCGGGCAGTTCCACCCGGAACGCTACTGTTATGTCTGCATCTTTGGAAACGATGCACCCGTTTTCCACCGTGAACAGTGGAAACTTGTTTTCCAGCGTGGTAGCTTTTAATATATTTCTCATTTCGATGCTTGTTTCTGATTTTTAGTGAATAATCGGGATATGGCTTTTCGGTTGATGATATGGAAAGGGTGGCTTTTGCGTGCGGACAATTTCATTAACCCGTGCGTCCCGTACTTTTCGTTTAACCGGAATGTGAGCCACACAAGCAGCGTTGCCGAAGTAACGCCGAAGATGATGCACACCCACTGGTTGATACCTACCATGTACATGATGATGAAAAGCACGAACAGGGCTAACAGCCCGCCCGCAAAAATGAAAAGATATTGACTTTTCAACCCCCGAAACTCAACTGGCTTACCTATTCCCCTGTTAATCGGATAGTCTGCCATAGTCCATTTCTTTTAGAGGAAGAATGAACGTAGGATGGTGGCAGCGACAATCAGGAAGATACAAGCACCGAACCACGAAGCCGCCGTTTTACTGGTATCAGGGTCGCCCGAAGAAAATTTTCCATACACTTTTACGCCGCCAATCAATCCGACAACCGCACCAATAGCGTAAATTAATTTTGTCGCCGGGTCGAAATAACTGGTTACCATGTTGGTAGCTTCTGTAATACCCGCCATGCCGTTACCCTGTGCAAAAGCGGAGGATGCAGCCCAAAGAACGGCTGCCGAAAATAGAACTTTCTTTTTCATTATAAATACATTGATTTTTAAATTGCCGGACGGTTGGATAGTCCGCCCGGCGGAGTGATTAATAATTGAATTTTTGTGGTTGCGGGGAGAGTTCCCCGTGTTCGGAAAGGTCTGTTTAACCGTAATCTCTTTGTTTCATCATCTTATTATTTAAAGTTTACCATTAAAGAAAATCGTTCATGTCAAAGGCTGCCATTTCATCATTTCCGGCAGCCGGAACAGTGGCGGGTACGGGTATCTCATGCTTTTGTAAAAGTTCCGCTACCCGTGACCTGCCCCCGTTAATCTGTTCCACCAGCGAATGAAAGAGGTTTGTTTCCGTCCGGCAGATGGTCTGTACCGCTTGCCGTTCTTCCGCTTCGGGTGCTTGTTTTATCTGAATGACCTGTACCATTTGCCCCAGTTCCCCCAGCGTGATACCCTGTGCCATTTCCGGCTCACTGTCCCCCATGTAACAGGCGATTTCTTCCGCTTCGATTTCATCCGGCGAAACGTCCGTTTCTTGCACGTCTTCCGTTTCAAATTCCATTTCAAACTCGGTTTCAATCGCTTGCGCAGCAGGTGTTTCAGTTACCGTTTCATCGCTTTGCGGGACAAATATAGAAGCATTATCAACCCCTTTTGAAAGGTGTCCTAAGATGTCCCCGTTTGTCCTCATTTGTCCCATCCGGTAACGACTTGCACCTACAAGAGAATCACCGTTTCCTGTTTTCACAGTCGGTTTGCTTTCCGGTTGTTCCGGCTGCTTTTTCCTACCCCTAAACCATGTTCCCAAGCTATCCCGGTATCGCCATAAAAAGATGGCATAATACAGGAGTGTTCCGATAATAAACCATTTCAACATATCAGAACGGCTTTTCAAATTTGCTTTCGTACAGTTCGTTTATCTCGTCCTGAAACTGGTCGAAATGCCGGAGCAGGATATTTTCTACATAGCTGCTGACGGTTGCCTTGCATCCGCCAATAACGGTTACTATCTTCATCAGCTTTTCGTGTGTGGTACGGCTGACATATAACGGTTGGCGGTCGGTCAAGTCCACCCGCATGAAATAGGTTTCCCGGTAGTCGCCCGGAGCGTTCTTTTTCCGGCGGGCAGGTTCTTTCACCGCCTTTTCTTCCTTTGCCGTTAGCTGTTTATCCACTGTTTCCACTGAACCCGTTTTATCATCCGGTTTATCCGGTGTTTCTATTTCCGTTTTCATCGTCACCGATGGCGTTTCCTGTTTCTTCACGGGCAAGCCCTGTGAAATAATCTCTTTCATAAAATCCTCGTCAATTTGCGGTTTCCCGCCGCTTTGCTTTGCCATATCGTTACAGTTTTATAAGGTATGCGATTTCGGTTATCAGTTCTTCCATGTTGCTGCCCTTTACCAGCCGTTTGTCCGCCGGGAACAGTGTAGAACGGAACACGGTTTTACGCTGTGCGTCCAGTTCCTTTTTGAATCGTTTCGTGTCCGGGATAAATACTTTCATAAGGGGTAATTCCAGTTCCCCGATGGTCTGTTCATACAGGGTGTACAGGTCTGTTTTTTCCCGTCCATCTACCATGTTCCAAAATAGGTGCAGCCCTTTCAGCCGGCACGCTTCATTCTTTACCAGCAGTTTATGGATAGCCACCGCAAAGGAAAGGCTGCTTTCCAATACCACCCGGTCGGCGGCAATGGGAGTAAAAATGTAGTCCACCCCTGAAAGGGAATTGATAACGCCCTCACTGTTCACCGTTCCGGGCAGGTCGAAAAAGACCACATCATAATCCGACCCGGCAGACGCAAGAAATTCATCCGCCGTTTTTATCGCTTCGTCCGGTGAACTGCAAAGCACCGGGTACGCTTTCTTTCCCAGTGTCTTGAACTGGTGAAAGGCAAGCTGTTTGTAATACTCATCCCCGTTCACCTGTTCGGCATCCCGTTTGCGCATGGCGGAAATGGAATGTTGCGGGTAGTCGCAATCCACGACCGCCACGTTATGCCCTTTCAGGTAATACAGGTAACTTGCCACCAAGACGGTGAACGTTGTTTTGCCGACCCCGCCCTTTTGGGTGGAGAAAGCCACATACAAGGTTTCTTTCTTCATTGTCATTTTGAATTATTGTGATACATCTTTATTTCATTCCATCCATTCAGATTGACGGATAGTTTTCTTTCGTTCCATGTTGAAAGCTCAAAAGCCGGAATGATTGTTTCCTTTCTGCAAAGGCAGCCTGTTTTCTTTCTTGCTTCTTTGTTGTCATTCATTCCACAAAGACAGCTTGTTTTCTTTGCAGAAAGTTTGCTTTCCCGATTGAATGACAGTTTTCTTTCAATCATTCCATCCGGTTTGCTTTCCTGCTTTCTTGAAAGATTGCAATCTTGAAATCTTGTTTTCAAGTTTTCAAAACCGCTTTCTTTCCGTCTGCTTTCCGTTACATATATCCATCTATCCATATTGCTTTCTTTCTTAAATCCGGGACAAATAAACGTAGAAAAACAACTCCTTTCGAGATGTGTCCTCAAATGTCCCCGTTTGTCCTCATTTGTCCTATAACCCGCTATTTCACAGCATTTTTAATACCCGTTACTTTGCAACCGAAAGGTATCGGTCAGGCTAACCAAGCCCCCGCCGCCGGGAGCGTTCCAATATCCGCTAACTCCAATCCGTCCGTAGGCGGATTTTTATTTGCACTGGCAAATAGCAAGGTGTGTTCTGCGCTGCTTGAAATTCTTTCAGCAGCTTTGAACGCCTTGCCCGGACGAAGCCGGGATAGGGTCACTCCGAAGTCGTAACCCTTTAAAGAAATGTAGCATGAAACAGAAAAATGAAAATGCGCCCCGTCCGGGTGGCGCAGGACGAAAGCCCAAAGCAGACCCGGCAGTGTTCAGGTACTCTATCAGCTTCAATGCGATAGACCACGCCCGCTTTTTGGCATTGTTCGACCAGTCCGGTATGCGTACCAAAGCGCATTTTATCACCGCCCGCATCTTCGGCGAACCGTTCAAAGTGATTAAAATCGACAAGGCGGCGGTAGAATATTATACCCGGCTGACTGCTTTATATTCCCAGTACAGGGGTATAGCCGTGAATTATAATCAGGTGGTAAAGGCTCTCAATACCAATTTCTCCGAGAAAAAAGCTCTCGCATTTCTCTATAAACTGGAAAAGGCAACGATAGAACTTGCCGACCTGAACCGCCAAATTATTGAACTGACCCGTGAGTTTGAAACAAGATGGTTGCAAAGATAAGCGTAGGCAGTTCCCTGTTCGGTGCGCTTTCCTACAACCAAAACAAGGTGGATGAAGAGCAGGGGAAGGTACTTTTAAGTAACCGTATGTTTGAAAGTGAGGACGGAAATTTCAGCATCCGGCGTTGTATGGAATGTTTCGATATGCACCTGCCCGCAGACCTGAAAACGGAAAAACCGATTATCCATATCTCCCTGAACCCGCACCCGGACGATGTGCTTTCCGACAACCAGCTTGCGGATATTGCCAAAGAGTATATGGATAAGTTGGGGTACGGCAATCAGCCGTATATGGTTTACAAGCACGAAGATATAGCAAGGCATCATATACATATCGTCTCCATCCGGGTGGATGATACGGGCAAAAAGATAAACGACAAGTTCGAGCATATCCGCAGCAAACAAATCACCCGTGAACTGGAACAGAAGTACGGGCTGCATCCGGCAGAGAAGAAACAGGCAGCCGAACGCCCTGAACTTAAAAAGGTGGACTACCGGACAGGGGACGTAAAGCACCAGTTATCCAATACGGTGAAAGCCCTTGCTGGAAGTTACCGTTTCCAAAGTTTCACGGAGTACAAAGCCCTGCTATCTATATATAATGTACAGGCGGAAGAAGTGAGAGGAGAAGTGAACGGCAAACCTTATAACGGCATTGTCTATTCAGCGACCAATGACAAGGGAGAAAAGCAGGGAAACCCGTTCAAATCTTCCTCTTTGGGAAAGTCGGTAGGTTACGAAGCCATCCAAAGGCACATCAAGAAATCCACAAAGGACATTCAGGACAAGAACCTGAAAGAGCGTACCCGCCGGACAGTCGGCGCAGTGATGAAATCCGCCCGTAATCGTAAGGAACTGGAACAAGAACTGAAAAAGAAAGGCATAGACGTTCTTTTCCGGCAGAACGATACAGGCAGGATATACGGTGTAACATTCATCGACCACGAAAACCGTACCGTCCTGAACGGTTCACGGTTGGGAAAGGACTTTTCTGCCAATGTGTTCAACAACCTGTTTTCCGGCTCCCGTACTTTGACGGGAAACAGCAAACAGGAAATGCAGGAACACACGCCGGAATATAACCCGACCGGACACCTTGAAAATACAGGAAAAGCCATTGCGGGACTGTTCAGCCTGTTATCCGGTGGGGACGATACGCCACCCGACAACAGCCAAGTTCCACCACCCAAGAAGAAAAAGAAGAAGAAACAAAAACGTATTTAGTAATCCTAAAAATTCAATTATGCAGAATGAAGATGATTTAAGGGGACTTGCAAAGGTCATGGACTTTATGCGGGCAATCAGTATTTTATTTGTAGTGATAAACATTTACTGGTTTTGTTACCAGTCGTTCCGGGAGTGGGGTATCAATATCGGGGTAATCGATAAAATCCTGCTGAACTTCCAGCGTACCGCCGGGTTGTTCTCCAATATCCTGTACACCAAACTTTTTTCGGTGGTGTTCCTTGCGCTTTCCTGTTTGGGTACAAAAGGAGTGAAAGAGGAAAAAATCACATGGAATAAGATTTATGTGTTCCTGACAATCGGTTTTATCCTGTTTTTCCTGAATTGGTGGCTGTTGGTTCTGCCGTTGCCACTGGCGGCAAACACGGCATTGTATATCTTTACCATGACAGCCGGGTATCTTTCCCTGTTGGCTGCCGGAGTATGGATTTCCCGCCTATTGAAAAATAACCTGATGGATGATGTATTTAATTTGGAAAATGAAAGTTTCGCACAGGAAACACGCCTGATAGAAAACGAATATTCCATTAACTTGCCGACCCGTTTCTACTATAAAAAGAAGTGGAACGATGGGTGGATAAACGTTGTAAACCCGTTCAGGGCAAGCATGGTTTTAGGCACACCCGGTTCGGGAAAATCGTATGCGATAGTCAATAATTACATAAAACAGCAAATCGAAAAAGGCTTTGCTGTTTATATTTATGACTATAAATTCCCCGACCTTTCGGAGATAGCTTACAATCACTTAATCAACCATTTAGACGGGTATAAGGTACAGCCTAAATTCTACATGATTAACTTTGACGACCCACGTAAAAGCCACCGATGCAACCCGATAAATCCGGCGTTTATGACGGACATATCAGACGCATACGAAGCCAGTTATACAATCATGTTAAATTTGAACCGCAGTTGGATAACCAAGCAGGGAGATTTCTTTGTGGAAAGCCCGATTATCCTGCTCGCTTCTATAATATGGTTTTTGAAAATCTATGAAGGCGGCAAGTATTGTACATTCCCCCATGCCATTGAATTGCTTAATAAAAGGTACGAGGATGTATTCACCATTCTGACAAGCTATCCCGAACTTGAGAACTATCTGAGCCCATTCATTGACGCATGGAAAGGCGGAGCGAGCGAGCAGCTCCAGGGCCAGATTGCAAGTGCAAAAATCCCGTTATCCAGACTGATAAGTCCGCAACTCTATTGGGTAATGTCCGGCAGTGACTTTACGCTGGATATTAATAATCCCAAAGAACCGAAAGTATTATGTGTGGGCAACAATCCCGACAGAATTTCCATTTATGGTGCGGCATTGGGACTATATAACTCCCGCATCGTTAAGCTGATAAACAAGAAGAAGCAACTGAAAAGCTGTGTAATCATTGACGAGTTACCAACTATCTTCTTTAAAGGTCTGGATAACCTGATTGCAACGGCACGAAGCAACAAAGTGGCAGTCGTATTGGGTTTCCAAGACTTTAGTCAACTGAAACGTGACTATGGTGACAAGGAGGCCGCTGTTATCATGTCAACTGTAGGCAATGTCTTCAGTGGGCAGGTAGTAGGTGAAACGGCAAAAACACTATCAGAGCGATTTGGAAAAATCCTGCAAAAGCGGGAGTCTGTGAGCATCAACCGTAGTGACACTTCCACTTCCATCAGCACACAACTAGACAGTCTGATACCTGCCAGTAAAATCAGTACACTTTCGCAAGGTATGTTTGTCGGTGCCGTAACGGATAATTTCGGAGAAACGATAGACCAAAAGATTTTCCATGCGCAGATAGTAGTGGATAATGATGCGGTACAGAAGGAAACAGCCGCTTATCAGCCCATTCCTGAAATCAGCAGTTTTTTGGACGAGAACGGCAACGATACAATGGAGCAGCAAATACAGGCCAACTATCGGCAAATCAAGCAGGATATTGTGGAACTGGTGGAGAATGAACTGATCCGCATAGAGAATGATCCGGAACTCAAATATCTATTAGGAGGCAATGAAAACATATAGGCATAAACACAACTATTTGTCATAATAATAGTATGTTATCTAATGCACATTGCGGCAATCTCAGAAGCTACACAAGTTTCACTTACTTAGATTGCCGCAAAAATTTATCCCTTAAATAAGTTCCCATCATCAAATACAAAGAGATAAATTAGATCATCTTTCTTCATTATAATAGCAAGTATAATAACTCATGCCTGCCGCTTCATCAAATCCATGTATTAAATACTCTTTTCCACCATATACATTGATATCAAAATTTGAATCAAGGTGCAAAGTTGTCGGAGGAAACGAAGATTTACGCTTAGCGACACGAGGTTCTATAGTAATAGGATTAGATGCATCAATAGGTACTTCATTAGGTTGTTGAACAACAGCATAAGAGATAAAATCTTTTGCTTTAGATCCTTCAGGAAACACTTCTTGAGCAAATTCTTGAAGTGTAACTTTTTCCGATTCCGACAAAATTTTCTTAGCACGAGCAATAGTAAAAGCCTTATTTAATTTATCAGAATCTTCACATTTTTCTTTGATAAATGAACTACAAATATTTATTAAACTCGATGTTTGATGATAAGAGCTTTGGCAATAACGTACATGTAGAAATTCATCTTTCCAATATTTAGACTCTTGTCCTTTACTTATTTTATCTACGATTGCTACCTTATAACCCGAATCTTCTTCTGTATTTAAAATCAAGCACCCTTTTTCTATCTTGGAAAGACTAATAACATCAGATTTCTGTACTGAAAAACCGTCATCTGTACGGTTATATTTCATCACAGTTTGTTTATTTTCCGATTTGAATAAAACAATAGCATCCATTTTCCTACTATCAATCTCGCAATTCGTTAAATATACAATTGATAATTCTCCTGCTTTAATTTTTGGATGTGCACTTTTTTCATACAATATTTTAGCAATAAAATTAGATTGTTCTATAAAACGATTCGGATTTTTAAAAATTGTTCGTATAAAGGTATAGATAGGATTAAGTTCAAGTGTGCTTTCAAAATAGAATTCACATAAATTTTCCAGTTTAAATGATTTGGAAATCATATCTGTAAAATCTTTTTCTGCTGCTTGAAAATTTAATTCTACTTTTGAAAAAGATACACCTTCTTCACGTTCTTTATTGCCCACCATATGGACTATCATTTTTGCTATATTTCCAATTTTTAGCTTCATACTTCTATTTCTTTTCTAATACATATTTAGGAATTAGTGCATTACCATCTGTAAAGGTAGCCTTAGTTGTAAAATACTCAAGCATGTTCTTGCCTGTCCAATAAGATTCCGGTGCATGTTCAATCAAAATAATTTGAAACTCTTCTTTCTTATCTTTAATCACATAATGCATAAAAGCATTTATAGTTTTAAAAGCATCAAGCAATTTATCTTTATCTGTGGTTTTTACGTTTTCAGAACCTGCATAATATGGAATACTAGGCTGATCAATAAATAAAAATTGTCCTATTTGTGATGGAGTATTCTCAAAAAAATAACGATGGAGTCCTAGGAAAAAGCATAAATGAAGAAACATATAATTTGACTGACTACCAATTACATCATAATTGATAATTGATTTACCATCATTAAGCATTAGACGTTCTTGCTTCAAACTATATTTAGTATAGCAGTTATTGTAATGTTCCATATAACTAAGGCCATCATAAATAGTTTGAATGCATTGATTGAAATTTTCAATAATTAGCACCTTTTTCTGATTAAGAGACTCCAGTTTTTGTTCAAGAACGTTTAAACGTGAATTTTCCTCTGGAGTAAATATTTTTTCTGGTTTCCTATCTTTTTTATCTTTTTTATTTTTATATTCACGCAACTGATTAATACTAGCTTCTATCTGACCAATAACTTTCAAAGCTTTAACCTGTTTATATAAAGCTCCTTTCTGTTTGGTTATTTCTCCAATTTGAGCATCAATATCAGCAATCTGTTTTTCTAATGAATTTATCAACTTTAAACTTACTAGTGGATGTTGCTGATTTCTTTTCTTTTTTTCAGCAACTTGCAAAAGAGACTTTTTTAAAGCACTAATAATATGTGTAGTCCACATATTAGTACCAATTGTATCCAAATGCTGTTCAATGAAAGTTATAGGTTTTAAACTATCTTCCATTTGCTCAAGTGTTTGGTAGTATCCTTGGTATTCCTCTTGGGCACGCTTCACATTGCTTAATTGAATGGATTTCTCAGAATGTTTTCGTTGCAATTCTTTAAGTTCCATATCCAATTGTGACGTTTGTTGTGCATCAGGAGATGCCTCTTTGAATAACTCTTCAATTAATTCCATTTTTAAATCAGAGTCTTCCTGTAAAATAGATTTATCACATAGATTTGCATCTACACATTTTTGAATTAGGTCGTTAAGTAAATTAAAGAAATTTCCATCTGCATTCATCACCTGTGATTGATAATTCTCTGCCTTTTTTTTCTTCACCTGCAAATTGTCTAATTCCATTTTTACATTTGCATATTCTTCCATATTAGGAGTTAATACAAATTGCAATAGGTTACTTCGCTCTTCTTTCAAATCATACTTTTCATCACCATAAAATTTGAAGTTTAAAAAATCATAAGGCGAAGTAATTATACTCTCTGTTAATGCATTAAATACAAAACATGTGCGAAATAACATTCCCTGATTGCTATGGTATCCGAATGCTTTATTTAATAATACACGGGCATCATTTACATGAGCATTAGTATTTGAAGGATAATAATCAGCCATAAATGCTTCATTTTGAATAAACACATCGGGGGGGATTATCTCTACTGTTGGTTTTTTTCGGGCTATTGCAAAGAATTTATTATTTACTGAAAATTCCAGTCCATACCACTCGGCATTCTCATTAATAACTGGATATACAATATTCACATTACCCGATAAAAGACAATAGTCTATAATAGAATAGATATTACTTTTACCAGTTGATGAACTGCCAGTTATAACATTAACCTTATTATTATCAAATTCGAGTGTACGAGGTTCTATGTCTCGTCCAAACCATATATACAATTTTTTAATATGAAATTTCATAACTCAACATTTAGTTTAAAATACATATTTGATAAATCTATATTTTGTGTTACTTTCATCAATTGATCGGCCGCTATTGTAATAGCCTGTAATCTCATGCTATCACATTCATCAATGATAGAAGAACAAGTGTCCAACTTTCGATTTACAATAAACACTCCTCTAAGAACTATAATTTCCATATCCAATAATATAGAGATTGCATCCATCAATAGAGGTAATATGTCACGATACCGCTCGTTAAAGTTACTAATATTTAGCACATTTAGCGATACAATATTATCAAAACTGTACTCATCATTTTCGTTAATCTTTCTTACAATATTGTCATCTAGCAATAGAGGCAAAAATAAAGCAACTCTAGCCAATTCTATACTTTGTGCAGACTTTAGCATAGCAACTATAGCTCCCACAGTAATAGCGACATTATTATATAAATAATATGCAGACTTGTTCATAACTATTCATTTTTCCAATCACAATGCCAGTGTAGTTTTGAATTTGGTTGATTAGATAAATTTAAAAACCAACCCGAAGAAAAGGGAACTTGCAGTTTTCGCAATCCTTCGCCTATTTCTTTTTCCATCATTTCATAAAAACAATTAGCTCCCGCATCATTTTTGGTTTCATCATTTGAATTAGGGTGTACCTTCTGGTGATGTTTATTATGCGAAATTCTCCAATAAGAAATAGCTCTATCATCTATGGAATGTTCTAATTCAGGAGTCATCAATTGAGTTGAATAATAATATTGTTTTGAATTTTCACAACAATACCAAAACCCATAATACGTCACTAATCTTCCATCTTCTGGATTATTCATATCTATAACTTGGACTTTCTCCATTTGACGAACCATTGGCCATTGTTTTATATCATCAGGAAGAAGAATTGTATTTTCATCATAAGGTAATGAAGATAAACTTTCATCACCAACTTTATTCAAAATCCCCTTGTTGGCAATCAAAAAATCCTCTTTCAAATATTTTAATTCTACTCGACTATCTGCTGCTCGTTTCTTTTCTTGCAACATCTTGCCCAATAGTTCATTGACAATCAGATCAGCTTTGGTCGGGTTCTGAAATTTTTGAAGGAAAATATTATATAAGTTTTCTAAAGGATCCCCTGATTCTAGAATTTCAATTCTCATTAAAAATTTTCGCAATTCAACTTCCTTTAGAGCTAAAAGACTTTTCACCACTGAATAATACGATACTGTTTTTTCAATATTTTGCAAAAAAGGTCGTACACTACCAATATCTCCACTCCTTAATTCTAAAATTTGTTTAGCAAAAGCGTTAGCAACAATTTTATTGGTATAAATGATAAAACGATTACCCATTCTCAGAAAATCACATTTATCCTTATCTGTATTACAAAAGTTATAAAGAGATAGCCAATTATCAATTGTTTTCCAAAAATCTGAATCAGCATCAGTCATTTTAGTATCTTTATCTACAGAATGCTTAACTTGTATAAGCCATCTACAACCATCGATACGATGAACTACAATATCATCTTCTTTTTCATAAACTATTTCATCACCACCATCTATGCTCAGAAGAAAATATACAAAACTGGCAAACTGATCATCAAAACCAGCTTGTTGCAAGTCGGCCTTATGCCGACTTATAAATTCGTCCACAGTAACAGGCTCTCCCATTTTTCTACATTTATTTAATTTTGAACATCCATTCTATATATTGGTTACGTTAAAATC
>OHDF01000706.1_pt1 | contig 15502 bp, 12 predicted proteins | sample 1566911 | NCBI WGS metagenome assembly OHDF01 (sample SAMEA3879504, study PRJEB24766) | human gut metagenome | biome: human-associated habitat; feature: feces | place: USA | collected 1985/1987
GTATGTCGTCAAACGCTTTCTGCAAAATGCCCGTCAGCCCGTCTTTCTTGAAGACGACCGGACCGTCGGTGTTCAGGCTGTTATAAAAACCGTAGGCGCCGAAGCTCCATTGGTAATTGCTTTTTGTATTGGATTTGATCGCCAGTTCTTCGCTCCAGGCATATTGTTTCTGCTTTTGGTGAAGGGTGAAAACAGACTGTTCCGTATAGTCCTGGTCCATCTTCATGTCGTCTTTCAGATATTGGTAGGCCGTGGTGGAAGAGAGGATAAAACGGTCTGTTTTCCATTCTTTCACGACATGCATATAAATTAACAAGACCGACGTAAAAGCTATAGTAAACCCCACCACATTAATAATCGCATAAATCTTATGACGCAAAATCCTGCGTCCGATCATTTTCAAATATTCCCGAATCATACTATTTCATTTATATCTGTCCATTATTCATTTTTCAAAGCTTTCACCGGATTGGCCAATGCAGCTTTCCTGCTTTGCCACAAAAGAGTAAAAAATGCCACTCCTCCAGTGATCAGGAAGGCTGCAGCAAATAACCACCACGCTAAAGAAGCACATTCGATAAAGTTCTCTCTATATATTTCAATCACCCACCAGGCAATAGGAACCGCAACAACGAAACTACCCAGGATCAGGACAATAAAACGCCTGAACAATAAAAGTAATATCTCATGGGGTGTCGCTCCATTTACTTTCCGGATCCCAATTTCACGGAAGCGTTGCCGGATATCGAAATAAGCAAAGCGAATACGGTCGTAATAAAGTGAACTGGTTCCGTCCGGCCAGGGGTGTTGCAAGTCTGTACGTATCCAGTCGATAACGGGCATGAAATTATAACACACTGTCTTTATGCCGCATTTACCCAAATTGGCAAGGCTTACTTTGTAGTTCTCAATCAACTGTTCACGTTCCGCTCCTGCGTATTTGATTGCTTCACATACAGGAAGACTTTCCACTACCGACCAACGTAAACCATAAGATTCGATATATGATTTCAAATCGTTAATAGCTTCCATTGTCCATATTTCACCGTTCGGTACATCATGCAGGGCAGTGACAATCCCTTCTACCCCTATTTGTCGGAGCATCGGCAAGGTTATCTTATCCTTTTTGCCGAACCATCTCCAAGTCTTTTCCATCATAGTCTTTCTCTTTATAACAGGCTATTATTTATTGCTTAAACTCCGCTGAATGCACTGAAACCACCATCAATAGGTAACATTGCTCCGGTTACGAAGCTAGCGGCTTCACTACACAGGAAATGCACTGCACCATTCAACTCTTTGATGTCACCGAAACGTTTCATTGGAGTTTTAGCCAATACTTTCTTGCTTCTATCTGTCAATGAACCATCTGGGTTGATGAGTACACGACGGTTTTGGTCGCCGATGAAGAAGCCCGGTGCAATAGCGTTTACACGGATACCATCACCGTATTTAAGTGCCATTTCGCTTGCCAGCCATTGAGTGAAATTGGCTACGGCAGTTTTTGCAGCCGAATATCCTGGTACACGGGTGATAGCGCTGTATGCTGCCATTGAGGATACATTAATGATACATCCTTTGCCTTGTTTTGCCATTACTTTACCGAATATCATAGACGGATAAACCGTTCCGTTCATATTCAGATTAGTCACTTTCTCCCAACAGGAAATATCCATGTCATAAAAATGTTGTTCCGGTTCAAGGGTAGCTCCCGGCATATTGCCACCGGCAATGTTCAATAGAATATCGATCTGTCCCCATTTGGCTACGATTTTTTCGGCTACTTTTTCCAGGCTGGCAATGTCAAGGACATTACCGATGATACCGATTACATCGTCACCATATTGTTTGAGTTCAGCTACACGATTGTCCAGTTGCTCCTGACGAATGTCAATAGCTACTACTTTTGCTCCCTGCTGTACAAGGTGTTGGGCAATATTTCCGCCCAGTACACCACCTGCTCCGGTAATAACAGCAACTTTACCGGCAATACTAAATAATTCGTTCATGGTTTCTATCAAATGTTTTTATGAATGGATGCAAAAATAGCGGGTTTTTATACATGCTATGATGCGTATTTTTGCAAGATATTTACCTATCTTTGCAAAAGCAGTTTAGAAAGGAGATTTATGAAGAAGATAATGAATGAGAAGTTGACTATTACGACTTCTAATCCCGTCCGTGCCCGCTTTTATGAATATCCACGTTTCACGTATCCGTGGCATTTTCATAGTGAGTATGAAATTATTTATGTGGAGAAGGGAGAGGGGGATTGTCTGGTGGGTGACAGCATTATCTCCTATTCAAAAGGTGATTTGATTCTTTTCGGTTCCGAACTGCCTCATAGTATGCAAAGTCCACCGGATGGCGGGGAAGAATCAGATAACGGAGAAGAATCCGAACTGAAAGTAAAAGGAGTGAATATTCAGTTTGAGAAGGACTTCATGCATTATTCCATCTCTCAATACTCGCAGTTTATTCCTATCAGGAATCTGTTGGAAGATGCTTGCAGGGGAATTAAATTCACTGTTACCCGTTCAGGAAAACTCATTAACCTGTTAAAACAAATACCTTCTGCCAAAGGAGCGGAACAAATTATCCTGTTGCTTTCACTTCTACAGATGATGGCTACCAGCAATCACAGGAAATATCTGACTACTTCCCATTATACTCCGTCCCCTTCCATCATGCGTAATGAAAGGATGGAAAAAGTGATTGCCTATCTGAACAAGCATTATACCGAGTCCATCGGCCTGGATGAAATAGCTTCTTACACAGCGATGAATCCCACCGCTTTCTGCCGGTACTTTAAAGAAAACACAGGAAAGACATTCAAAGAGTATGTACTTGATATGCGTATAGGATATGCTTGTAAACTATTGAATAGTAGTATGATGAATATATCTCAAATCAGTGCTACTTGCGGATTTGAATCACCTGTACATTTTAACCGTATCTTTAAAAGGGTGACAGGAATGACACCTACTTTTTATAGGGAACAGATGGAATAAGCTTTTTCAGGCAATAAACATTTGAGTATAATTTCTTCCTCGTTCGTATATAATTAGGAAAGATGAATAAACATGAACGTAAATAGAATGAAGAAAAGAATTTTGCTTTTGTTGTTGGTGATACCGGCATTGATAAAAGCGCAAGATGTGATGACAGAAACCCGTCAGGAACTGACGTCTCCTGATGGAGCTTATCGTTTTACCTTTTATCAACGTGCGGTGGGAGAGGATAATGCACAAATGTATTATACCTTGACTTATAAGAATCGTCCGGTGATTGAAGAAAGTAAACTGGGTGTTCTGATTGAAAATCAGTTATTTGAATCGGCATTGGGTATACCAAATGATACTTGTCATTTTTGGTGTGAGAATCTGAAGTTGACGGGGACTGAACATCAAAAAACGGACGAAATATGGAAACCTGTATATGGCGAGCGTGCGGAAGTACGTGATTGCTACAATGAGATGACTTTGAAACTCAAGAAGGGAGAAGGAAATGGCAATCAGGACGGTGGTTATGATAAGCGTAAGAATTACTTTATGAATATCATAGTTCGTGCCTATAATGAAGGAGTTGCTTTCCGCTATCATTTTCCGGAAATGACAAACGGGCTTTTCTTGCATATCGTCGGTGAGCAGACTAGCTTCACAATGCCTGAAGGAACGATGGCGTATTATGAACGTTGGGCACAAGGGCCTTATGAACTCCGTCCGTTGGAAGGATGGGGCAAAGAGGAGAGTGAGCGTCCTTTGACATTGAAACTGCCTGATGGATTATCTGTAGCCTTGTTGGAAGCGGAAATGGTGGATTATGTTCGTGGTAAATTCCGTTTATCGGCAGAGAAACCTTCCACTTTGGAGACAAGCCTGTATAGTAGCGTCGATATTATTTCTCCTTACAGTACTCCGTGGCGTGTAATCATGGTTGGCGAACGTCCGGTCGATTTAATTAATAACAATGATATTGTCTTGAATCTGAATCCGGCTTGCAAACTGGCTGATACTTCTTGGATCAAACCCGGGAAAGTATTCCGTTCGGGCGACTTGAAACAAGATAGAGTAAAAGCAGCCATTGACTTTGCGGCAGAACGTGGTATTCAGTATGTGCACATGGATGCAGGATGGTATGGGCCGGAAATGAAGATGAGTTCGGACGCTACTACTGTTTCTCCGGATAAAGACCTTGATATACCCGCTTTGTGTAAATATGCCGAATCGAAAGGAATCGGACTTATGGTGTATGTCAATCAGCGTGCGTTAGTGCAGCAGTTGGATACTTTATTGCCATTGTATAAGAAATGGGGGCTGAAAGGTGTCAAGTTCGGTTTTGTACAGATAGGTAATCAGCGTTGGAGTACCTGGCTGCATGATGCAGTTCGTAAATGTGGAGAATATGATCTGATGGTAGATATTCATGACGAATATCGTCCGACAGGTTTCAGCCGTACTTATCCTAACCTGATGACGCAGGAAGGTATTCGTGGAAATGAAGAAATGCCGGATGCCACACACAATACGACTCTTCCTTTCACCCGCTATCTGGCAGGTGCAGGAGACTATACGCTTTGCTATTTCAATAATCGGGTGAAGAATACGAAAGCACATCAGTTGGCGATGGCAGCTGTGTATTACAGTCCTTTGCAATTTATGTTTTGGTATGACAGACCGGAATTCTATCAGGGAGAAGAAGAACTGGAATTTTGGAAAGCAATTCCGAGTGTATGGGATGACAGCCGCGCGTTAGATGGAGAGATTGGTGAATATATCGTTCAGGCACGTCGTTCGGGGAATGACTGGTTTGTAGGAGCAATGACGAATACGGAAGCCCGCACAATTACATTGACTACGGATTTTCTGGAACCGGGTAAGAAGTATATGCTTCACCTGTACGAAGATGATGACAAGCTGAATACACGAACGAAAGTACGCAGTACTCATAAGAAGATAAAAGCCGGAGATAAGCTTGTTTTGAAGCTAAAAGCAAGTGGCGGAGCTGCATTGCATTTTATTCCGTTTAAGTAGGCAAGTTTATGTTTCTTTTTAGGCACGGATAACGCAGATTACACTGTTGCTTTATGCAACCATCATTTCTAAAACCGTGAAATCCGTGTAATCCGTGCCTGAAAAATATAGTGAGGTATTATTTGCTATAATTAATCAACCACTTCACCATCTCCGGATCATAGTGGGAGAAAAAGAGTGTTTTAGCTGTATCAAGCGCAGCGATGGCCGCCATGTCATCCGGTGCTAATGAAAAATCAAAGACATTGAAATTCTCCATCATACGTTCTTTATGAGTCGATTTAGGAATCACGATGATATTGCGTTGAATCAGATAACGCAGTGCGACCTGTGCCACTGATTTGCCATATTCTTTACCGATTTCCTGAAGAGTTGGATTGGTAAAGAAGTCGTTTCTACCTTCAGCAAACGGTCCCCATGACATAATTTTAGTACCATATTCTTTCATTACTTCCTGCAACTTTATCTGTTGATTGAAAACGTGTGTCTCTACCTGATTGACGGCAGGAGTAATTTCACAGAATTCTGCCAAGTCTATAAAGCGGTCAGGATAGAAGTTGCTGACACCGATTGCACGGAGTTTACCAGCCTTATATGCTTCCTCCATAGCCCGGTAAGTTCCATAATAATCACCGAATGGCTGATGAATGAGCAGTAAGTCTATATAATCACTTTTTAATTTGTGAAGTGATTCATCAATAGAAGCTTTAGCTTTTTCGTAACCGGCATTTGAAATCCATACTTTTGTAGTGATGAACAGTTCCTCGCGTGGCACACCGCATTTGCTGATTGCATTTCCTACACCTTCTTCATTATGATAGGCTTGTGCCGTATCAATAGAACGATAGCCCACACTGATTGCATCCGACACGCAACGTTCACACTCTTCAGGCGTAACCTGATAAACACCATAACCTAAAATAGGCATTTCAATGCCATTGTTCAATTTTACTTTTTCCATAATCGAGTATATTATTAAAATAAAAGCGTATTCTAATGTTTTTATTATCTTTATTTCCTCTATGCAAAGTTAGTCTGTAAAAGGTAATCTGTTTTTATATAGATTACGGGTTTTGCTACCTTTTTTACGGATAACGCTATCTTTGCATTTAATATCTACTATTATATATAGTCGTTTTTTGAGTATTTTGTTCTTCATATTCGTAGTATAGGAAGTTAAATCAATTAAAAGAAGCATTATGAATAAATATTTTCTTGTTGTATTGTTGTCATTATTCATGCAGGTTGCTAAGGTGGCAGCAGCCCCCTGGCAATGGTCAGTGGAAATAAAAGAGCTGATTTCAGAAGAGACAAACGCCCACCCTTCTGCCTATCTATGGATACCGGAAAACTGTAAACAAGTCCGTGCCGTCATCATCGGGCAACACAATATGACCGAAGAAACAATTTTCGAGCATCCTGAATTTCGGAAGAATATGGGCAAACTGGGAATTGCAGAGATATGGATCACTCCCGGAATAGACCAACGCTGGGACGTGACAAAAGGTACCCAACAAATCTTTGAAACAATGATGAAGAACTTGTCTGAAGTAAGCGGATATACAGAACTGGAGTTTGCCCCGGTCATCCCTATCGGACACTCGGCAATGGCTACTTATCCGTGGAACTTTGCCGCCTGGAATCCTGAACGTACATTGGCCGTACTCTCTATTCACGGTGATTCTCCCAGAACTCATTTGACGGGTTACGGGCGTGCGAATTTGGATTGGGGAACCCGTACGATTGAAGGTATCCCCTCATTAATGGTAATGGGAGAGGACGAATGGTGGGAAGACCGGTTGATAACCTCTTTCGATTATCGTCGTGAATATCCGAATGCTCCCCTTTCATTTCTTGCTGATGCAGGACACGGACATTTCGACATATCCGATGAATTGATTGATTATCTTTCCCTCTTTCTGAAAAAGACAGTGGAATATCGGTTGCCGGAGCATTCGTCATTGGATGCTCCGATTCAGTTAATTCCGGTAGAAGCAAAGAATGGCTGGCTGGCAGACCGTTGGCGAAAGAATGAAAAGCCTACAGCCGAAGCCGCTTCCTATGATAAGTATAAAGGAGACAAGAACCATGCGTTTTGGTATTTTGATAAGGAAATGGCAGATGCCACAGAAAAATATTACGCCAATGAGCGTGGAAAGACAGAGCAGTATATCGGTTTTGAGCAAAAAGGAAAACTGATCACTTTCAATCCGAAATCCCATGTACGTATGTCTCCTTCTTTTCAACCCGAAGCGGACGGAGTCACTTTCCACCTGAAAGCAGTGTACACAGATACGTTAAGGAACGAATATTCAAAAGAACACAGTACGCATCCCATTCGAATGTCGAGAATTTGCGGTCCGGTGGAAGTGGTGAATGATACAACTTTTACTGTTCGTTTCTATCGGATGGGATTGGATAATCCTAAACGTACAGGAGGCATCTGCCTGATGGCTTCCGTAAAACAGGATCATAAATACCGGAGTGCCGTTCAGCAGGTAGAGATTCGTATTCCTTACCGGAATAAGGAAGGGATACCCCAACGTATAATTTTCCTGAAACTATCCGATGTAAAAGCTTCAGTGAAAGAAATAAGTTTAAATGGAACTGCTGACTCCGGCCTTCCGGTTTACTATTATGTAAAAGAAGGTCCGGCAGAGATAAAGGGAGATAAACTGGTATTGACTAAAATTCCCCCACGTGCAAAATTTCCGGTAAAGGTGACAGTGGTAGCCTGGCAATATGGGCGTAGCGGAGAACCTAAAGTGCAGACTGCTGAAGCAGTAGAACAGAGCTTTTATATTACTGCCCGTTAGTTTGACAAAGAGATTGTTCAAGGAATCAGAGTACTAATTCCTTGAACAATCTTTCCAAAGTCTTATCTAAATCAGTAGAAAATCCCGGATGTGGGCGAGATACTTGTATGCAGGAACTTTTTACTGCAGTCAGCCAACGAAATCTGTCAGGAATATCCATATTGGCTATGGCTCCTCCCTCTTTATTTCCCATGCATATCTTGTCAAAGACTTGTAACCCTTCTTTCAGGCAATTCATATCCAGTTCGGAAGAAAATAGTTTTAGTTTGTTCTCATCTATTGTATAGAGGGATTTCAGGTATTTAGCTTGTTTGGAAAACAACACAATCCCCATATTGATAAACTCCTCTCGTTCTACTTTAGGAACGAAACGGATGACTGCGTATTCATATAAGTGCCTTTCTTGCATTTTGCGCTTCATTTACAAATGTTTCGGAATGTTTCATCCTTTCTTCTAAAAATCGAATATAAATGTCTCTCAAATCCTGTGGAGTTTCTGTGCCTTCTGTCCAGTTCAACCAGTCGTCGGGAATAGCATTGACTATCTCACGGATTTTATCCGAAGTCAATATCTGTCTGAATTCGATATCTACCTCTTCCAGTTTATCGGCAAACGGCAATAATACATGGTCTTTTATTTGTACAAAAGGAACCAGTGCCTGTTTTTGCCAGTTAGTCCAGGAATGGTGGAAATAAAGGGACGCCCCATGATCTATCAGCCATAGTTCTTTGTGCCATATCAACATATTGGTATTTTTAATGGTACGGTCTACGTTAGTCAGCAAGGCATCCAGCCATACTACTTGCGAAGCCGTTTTTCCATCTACTTGATGTACTATCGGATCAAAAGTCAACGAACCGGAAAGGAAATGCAATCCCATATTCAGTCCTCGACTCCATTGAAGTAAATCCTGTATCTCTTCGTCTGCTTCCGTTCGTCCGAAGGCCTCGTCCAGATTCAGAAAAACTATTTCGGGGACTCTGAAACCCAGTGCACGGGCTATCTCCCCACCAATCAGTTCGGCAATCAGCGCTTTTGTTCCGTGTCCTGCCCCTCTGAATTTGACTACATATTTAAATTCATCGTCAGCTTCGGCTAAAGCAGGCAATGAGCCCCCCTCACGCAGAGGAAGAATATATCTTGTAACATTTGCCGTACGTAAATCCATGTAGCTCCTTTCTTTGATTTGGGGAATAAAGATAGGACGTTTCATATGAATTTTATAAGAAAGTGGGCTTTAAATTAAAGAATTGTAGCTTAATTAAATAATTTTGTGGCTTTGAGTGTTTAAGGCACCTTGTTCGTATCTTATAGATAAAAGATAGAAATAATATGAATAAGAAAGTTTTAGTTACGGTAATCTTGTTTGGTTCATTGACAGTATCGGGTATAGTGTCAGCTCAATCTGTATATCCCGGACAACATCAGGGAAAGTTGAAAAAGGAAACAGTCGCTCCCCTTCAGGCGGAAAGTTTTGATTTGAAAGATGTTCGCCTGTTGCCAAGTCGTTTCCGTGATAATATGCTTCGGGATTCTGCCTGGATGACGTCAATAGATGTGAATCGTCTGCTACATAGCTTCCGTACCAATGCCGGTGTATTTGCCGGACGTGAGGGCGGATATATGACAGTAAAGAAACTGGGTGGTTGGGAATCTTTGGATTGCGAACTTCGCGGACATACTACCGGACACATGCTCTCGGCACTTGGTTTGATGTACGCAGCTACCGGCAGTGAGATATTCAAACTGAAAGGCGATAGCTTGGTTAACGGATTGGAAGAAGTGCAGAATGCACTGAAAAACGGGTATTTGAGTGCCTGGCCCGAAGAACTGATAAACCGGAATATTCAGGGAAAAGGTGTATGGGCTCCCTGGTATACTCTGCACAAACTTTTCTCCGGGCTGATAGATCAATATCTGTATGCGGATAATAAGAAAGCATTGATTATCGTCACCCGAATGGGGGATTGGGCATACAATAAATTGAAACCCCTTAGTGAAGAAACACGTAAGCTTATGATCCGCAATGAATTTGGTGGTATCAATGAGTCATTCTATAATTTATATTCAATAACGGGAGATGAACGTTATCGCTGGCTGGCGGAATATTTCTACCACAATGACGTAATCGACCCATTGAAAGAACTTCGTGATGACTTGGGAACGAAGCATACCAATACTTTCATCCCGAAAGTGATAGCCGAAGCCCGCAACTACGAGTTAACCCGCAACGAGACAAGCAGGAAACTATCGGAATTCTTCTGGCACACCATGATTGACCATCATACTTTTGCTCCGGGATGTAGCAGTGACAAAGAACACTACTTTGATCCGAAGAAGTTATCCCAACATCTGACCGGCTATACCGGAGAAACTTGTTGTACCTATAATATGCTCAAACTTAGCCGCCATCTTTTCTGCTGGACGGGCGATTCATCTATTGCAGATTATTATGAAAGGGCATTGTATAATCACATCTTGGGACAACAAGACCCTGAAACAGGTATGGTAGCTTATTTTCTGCCTTTGCTTTCCGGCTCTCATAAACTGTATAGCACAAAAGAGAACTCTTTTTGGTGCTGCGTAGGTAGCGGATTTGAGAATCATGCAAAGTTTGGAGAAGCCATCTACTACCATAACAATCAGGGAATATATGTAAATCTATTTATCCCTTCACAGGTAACCTGGAAAGAAAAAGGACTGACAATCCGTCAGGAAACGGAATTCCCACAGGAAGAAACAACACGTTTTACTCTTCAGGCAGAAAATCCTGTCCGCATGACTATTTATCTGCGCTATCCTTCGTGGAGCAAGGATGTAAAAGTTTCGGTGAATGGTAAGAAAATATCTGTAAAACAGGAACCGGGCTCTTATATTGCTGTTACCCGTGAATGGAAAGATGGTGACCAAATCTCGGCTACTTATCCGATGCAAATCAAACTGGAAACTACTCCGGATAACCCGGATAAGGCAGCCCTGTTATATGGCCCGTTGGTATTGGCGGGAGAACGGGGAACTGAAGGTATGCAAGCACCTGCTCCTTTCTCAAATCCGGCTCTTTATAATGATTATTATACCTATAATTTTCATGTTCCTGCACATCTGCGCACTTCTTTGAAACTGGATAAGAAACACCCTGAACGTGCTTTGCAACGTGTAGGAAGTGATTTGAAGTTTACGACAGAACAAGGAGATGTGATTCGTCCGCTATACGATTTGCATCGCCAGCGCTATGTCGTATATTGGGATTTACAATCAGAAAAATAGATAGTAAACAACGAAATGAAGAATCGTTTATTAATTGCCGCTTTTGTAAGTATCTGCTTTTTGTCCGGTTCTTGCAAAATATCATCCGGTCAGGGAAGTCGGTATGACTTCTCTTCTTTGGATTCTGTTATCCAAGGATGGGTAGACAAGGGATATTACCCCGGAGCATCCATTTGTGTAGTGAAGAATGATACCGTCATTTTCCAGAAGAACTATCGGGACTATACACCCGATACAAAAGTATATGTCGCTTCTGCCGGAAAATGGGTAGCGGCTGCTGTCATCGGCGTGGTGGTAGACCGTACTGATTTGGGATGGGATGATCCGGTAGAAAAATGGTTGCCGGAATTTAAAGACGATGCTAAAGGTAAGATTCTTCTCCGGCAATTATTATCCCATACATCAGGAGTACGTCCATATCTTCCCGAGCCTCGTGTAGATAACTATAATCATTTGGATTCGGCAGTCACTGAAATTCTTCCTTTGGATACAATCTTTACTCCCGGCACTCGTTTTGAATATGGTGGACTTGCCATGCAAATTGCCGGAAGAATGGCAGAAGTGGCGATGGGAAAGGAGTTTGAAACGCTTTTTCAGGAACTGCTGGCACAACCTTTGGAAATGAAGAACTCTCATTTTACCCCAATCAACACGGACGGCGGACATGCACCTATGTTAGGGGGCGGACTGTGTACTACAATGAATGATTATCTTCACTTCCTGTCCATGATTTATCACGATGGAATGTATAATGGCAAGCAAATTATATCAGCAGAAACTGTGAAAGAAATGCAGGCCGACCAAGTGAAAGGCGCCATAATCCCTTCAAATAACTCGGATAATTATGTAGCGAAAGGACTGGGACAATCCCACAATGGAATCTATGGATTAGGAGAATGGCGTGAATTAATAGATAAAAAGACAGGCGAAGCTTATCAGATTAGTTCACCGGGATGGGCCGGTGCTTATCCGTGGATAAATAAACACGATAAAGTTTACGGGTTCTTCATTTCTCATGTAACAGGTTCTTCTGCTAAAGAAGACGGTTTCTCTTCTTTCTTTGGCAGCCCTGTCATTTCACGGACCGTTTCGGAAATACTGAAAGGCAAGCCATTGGTTGTCAAACAAGGGCGTATCAATGTAGGAAACGGCTCTCTATACTATGAAGAAGCCGGTCAGGGTGAACCGATAATTTTTGTTCACGGTCATTCGCTCGACCATCGTATGTGGGATGAACAATTTTCTGTGTTTGCGAAAAAGTATCATGTCATTCGCTATGATTTAAGAGGATACGGCATTTCTTCTTCCCAAACAGAAGATTATCAATTTATGCATGTTGAAGATCTGGTTACTTTAATGGACTCTTTGCACATCAAGAAAGCGCATATTGTCGGGCTTTCTTTGGGCGGGTTCATTACTGCTGATATGTTGGCGTATTTCCCAGACCGGATGTTATCGGCTTTTTTAGCCAGTGGAAACATCCGAAAGTCCAAAGGTCCCAGTGAACCGATGACTAAAGAGGAAGCAAAGGTGCGTGATGAAGAAATAGCTGCCCTGAAACAGAAAGGAGTGGAAGTGATGAAGAAAGAGTGGTTTGAAGGATTAATGAAATCCGGTGGTAGCCAGCGTGAACGGATGCGTGTGCCTTTGTGGCAGATGATTGACGAATGGGATGCATGGCAACCGCTGCACAAAGAAGTACGGGTAGTAGCAGGGCTGGATGCTATTGAAGAATTGAAGAAGAGTCACCCTGTCGTACCTGCTTTAATTGTAGAAGGTCATTCTTCTGATAACAAATTTTCAAAAAATCCTCCCATATTGGAATATCTACCTAATGGAAAGCTGAAAATCATAGAGGATTGCGGGCACATGATGAATATGGAGCGACCGGAGGAATTTAATGCAGCTTTAGAAGAATTTTTAATCAATATTGAACAGTAAAATGAAAAAGCAATAAGTATCATGAAACAAATAGTTCTATGCCTGATCGGAATATTATTTGCATCGTTTGTATCTGCACAAAAGATAAATCATCCTTCACTTTTGTATACCCCTCAACGCATTCAGCAGGTAAAACAACGTATGCAGAATGAACCGAAATTGCGGGAAGCCTGGGAGGATATTCAGAAAACCGCCGATGAAGCTTTGCAAAAGAAAGATTTCAATCGGTTGGATTATTTGTCGTTGGCCTATTTGATGACGGATAATAAAGAGTATGCAAATATAATCAAAGAGATTCTTTTGAAAGCTGTGGAAGCCGAATCCTGGGGAGATATGGAAATGATGGCACGTATTCCAGTCTGGCGTTCGCAACTGGGCATGGCACATAAGAGCTTCCTTTCTGCCATAGGATATGATGCGGCTTATAACATAATGTCTTCTTCGGAAAGAAAAAAGATTGCCGAAGGCTTGAAACGATTGGCTGTAGAGCCTGCCTTGGGCGACTGGCTGTTGGAACCTGCCCGAATCCATTCTTTGAACTCTATGGGACACAACTGGTGGACTTCCTGCGTATGCCAGGGTGGAATATTAGCATTAAGCCTACAGAATGAACTTCCCGAAGTAAAAGATTGGGTGGAGCAACTTCATGAATCACTTCCCGAATGGTTTGACTTTGCCGGCGATGCCTTGCAACAGAAAACAAAGAGTTTTGATGAGGCCGGAGGAATGTATGAAAGTCTGAATTATGCAAACTTTGGTATTCAGGAAGCTCTATTGTTTCGAATCGCTTGGATAAACACTCATCCGGGACAAAATCCCGGCAATATACCCCAATTGGCAAAACTTCCGAACTACTTTTCTCAAGTATGCTATCCTCGTACAGGTATGCTGTATAGTTTGAATTTTGGTGATAGTCATAAGAATGTATCAGCAGAATCCAGTATGATGTTATTGTATGCATTGGGGATGAAAGATCCAACAATATTGTGGTATATAGCCCAAGTGGAACAAGGACAACATCGTGATGGCTTTTTCCTGAATCGTCCGATGGGCTTTCTCTATACCCCTGATTTGAGTAAAGCTCCCGTAACTCCCGATTTGAAAACCTCACAGCTATTCTCGGATTTCGGTTGGGCCACCATGCGTACTTCTTGGGAGAAGGATGCTACGATGCTTGCTGTGAAAAGCGGTCATACGTGGAATCATTCCCATGCGGATGCCAATTCCTTTATTGTTTTTCATAAAGGCGTCGATATTATCAAGGATGGAGGAAACTGCTGGTATCCCAATCCTGCCTATCGCAACTATTTTTTTCAAAGCCAGGCACATAATGTAGTCCTGTTCAACGGGGAGGGACAACCTCGTGAACAACAGTATAGCGGCTCTACTTTGCGAGGAAATCTTTATCATCTTTTGGATGCGGGTAATGTGAAATATGTTTTGGCCAATGGAACAGGTCCTGTCTCTAATAATTTCAGCCGTAACTTCCGTCATTTCCTGTGGATGGATAATGTGATTTATATGATCGATGATTTGAAGACACATAAGGTAGGACAGTTCGAATGGTTATGGCATACCAATGGAACTTATAAGAAATCGGGCATTGACGTGAATGTGACAAACGGAAATTCTTCAGTAGTCATCCGTCCTTTATATCCCCGCATGTTGGCTAAGTCCGATTTTGTGCACGACTATCCCGAAGATTTATATTGGGAAGAAATAGAAGCTCCTACGGAAGATTTGAAAGGAACCGAAAAATATTATTCATTCCATTTACCAGCCGAGGTGAACCGTGTGAAAGGACTGACAGCTATTATTCTGAAAGACGCTCCCGATGAAAAAGACCTGCCTCAAATGGAAAGACGTGAAGGGCAGGACTGGATAGGGCTTCGTATCCGTCATAAAGGTAAAATTACCGATTTATATATCAACCAACTGGCGGATGGAAGATTAATGCACAGTAATTCATGGATTATGCCCGACGGCTGGATGACAGATGCTTATATGTTTGCAGTTTCTTACCCAGAAGGTACTGAAGCAAAGAACGCTAAGGACTTCTTTATTGCTTATGGAAGTGCATTGAGACGGGGTAATGAAACTTACTTTTCATCATTGGCTAAGCTGTTCGTTATTCAGAAAGCAGAAGATAAGAAACTTGATCTTTGGATAAACGGACAGCCGAAGATAAATACCACCTTTAGAAGCACAAAGAAGCCTATGTCTGTAGAAGTGAATGATAAGAAAATCCCGGTAGTTTATCAGAAATCGCAGGTGAAAGTGAAATTATAAATTCTACAACATCGTTCTTGTATATATGCTGTTATCTTTTTCTAAGGTAGTAAATTCTTTATTTTTGTTACTCAAATATTTTTCAAATAACATTGAGTATAGCGCTCTCCATCTTTCCAATACATGGCCAGCCGGGAAGTTATCCATTCGGGATC